>OFEU01000139.1_pt1 | contig 85925 bp, 71 predicted proteins | sample 1521221 | NCBI WGS metagenome assembly OFEU01 (sample SAMN03766357, study PRJEB24113) | microbial mat metagenome | isolation source: enrichment culture HLUCC-O from microbial mat sample contains cyanobacterium... | reverse complement strand
TTATGAGCCCGACGAGCTACCAGACTGCTCCACCCCGCATCAAACTGGTTGTTTATCGAGACTGGCCTCGATCAACGTGGCGCGAATATTACAGCCACTTCTGGTATCTGTCAAACCATATTTTCAAACAGGTCCGTCGGGTAGGCCAGCCCTTCGCTCTCACTTTCACGTTCATGCCGGAAGAAACCGACCGTTTCTATCGCTTCCTGCACCGGGCGAAATGACCGCCGATGCTCGGGTGTGACACCCATTCGAGCCAAGGCTTCAAGGTGCACCGGTGTTGGATAGCCCTTGTGCTGGGCCAGACCAAATCCCGGATACTTCTGATCCAGCGCTGCCATTTCACGATCGCGCGTAACCTTGGCAATAATCGATGCAGCACTGATTGCAGCGACCCGGCTATCACCTTTCACCACCGGCTCCGAAAGCCAGGTCCACTTCGGGCACCGGTTCCCATCCACCAAGACATACTCTGGCTGAATGGACAGCCCGTCAACCGCGCGTTTCATTGCGAGCATGGTGGCCTGATAGATATTCAGCTGATCGATTTCAGCCGGCTCACAACGGCCCAGGCTCCAGGACGCAGCCTTTTCCACAATCTCGTCGTAGAGCCTCAGTCGCCGCTTCTCCGTCAGTTTCTTGGAATCCGCCAACCCTTCAATCGGGCGGTTCGGATCCAGAATGACCGCAGCCGTCACCACATCCCCGATCAAAGGGCCCCGACCAACCTCATCCACCCCTGCCAAGCGCCAGCCCTGGTAGCGGCACTCAAACGGAGGCAACTCTTTGCCGGCCATCAGCGCCGGCTCTCCATCAAGCTGGAAATGGCTGTCGCAGCCCGCTCGTCTGCATTCTGCCTGAGTGACTCGTGCAACTCAGAGAAAGCTTCACTCAAGCGCAAACGCTCCTGCTCATTCTCAAGCCGCTCCAGAACAGCCGCCCCGAGGGCTTCTGGCGTTGCATCATCCTGCAGAAGCTCAGGCACCAGCTGTTTTTGAGCCAGCAGGTTTGGCAGCGCCACCCAGGGCACTTTCACCAACTTTGACAGCAGCTTGAAACTGAAGTTACTCAGACGATACCCAACCACCATCGGCTTCTTCAACAACATTGCCTCCAGGGTTGCAGTTCCCGAGGCCAGCAGCACCACATCGCTTGCCGCCATCACCTCCCGGGATCTACCGCGAACCAGCGTAACCGGCAGTTTTACTTCAAGAGACTCGACCAAGCCCTGAATCTGTTTTTCGCGATCCCGGTTTACGCAGGGTATAACTAATTGAATATCCGGCCTGCGGGACTGAAGCCATCGCGACGCTTCCAGAAACAACGTCCCCAGCCGCTCAACCTCACCGCCTCGACTACCTGGCAAAACAGCCAACACAGGCTTATCAAAGTTCAGCCCAAGGTTTTCACGCGCCGCGCGGGTATCGGTTTTCATCTCGATGCGGTCTGCCAGCGGGTGCCCCACGAAGGCCACCGGCACCTGATGCTCTTCGTAAAAACGAGCCTCAAAAGGAAAAAGCGTCAGCATCAGGTCAACGGATTTGGCGATCTTGAAAATGCGTTTTTGCCGCCAGGCCCAGACAGAGGGGCTGACATAATGCACGGAAGGAATGCCGGCTTCCCGGCAGCGGCGCTCTATTGCGAGGGTAAAATCCGGCGAATCAATACCGATCACAACATCCGGCGGAGTATTGAAGAAAAACTCCATCAATCGGGCGCGAATACTGAACAGCTCCCGAATGCGCCCGAGCACTTCGACCAGCCCCATCACAGACAACCGCTCCATGGGCACCAGCGAATGGAAGCCTTCGGCGACCATTTCATCACCGCCAATGCCGACAAAGCGAGCCTTGGGATAACGTTGACGAAGTGATCGAATCAAACCGGCACCGAGGATATCCCCCGATGCTTCACCGGCGATGATGGCGACTGTCAGCTTACGATCGCTGACCAGGGCAGCCTGAGAATTTGGCACCGGCAATCTCCAGCCAGATCAGCGGATGATGCCGCGATCCGCTCCTCGAAGCGAGTCAATCAACGGGCGAACCTCCGGCACGTCGAGGAAGCCTTTTTCAAGCTCCTCCAGAGCCTGCTCGATGGTAAGGCCCTGGCGATAGATCACCTTGTAAGCTCGGCGCAGAGTCAGCAGAACATCTTTACTGAAGCCACGACGCTTGAGGCCTTCGACATTCATACCGTGAGGTTGGGCAGATTGGCCACTGGCCATCACGTAAGCAGGTATATCTTTCAAAACGATACTGCCGCCGGCGGCCATGCTGTGCGGGCCGATGTGGCAGAACTGATGCACCATGGTACCACCACCCAGGATGGCATAATCGCCAACCGTGACGTGTCCCGCCAGCGTGGCGCAATTGGCCAGAATGGTGTTATTGCCCACCCAGCAATCGTGAGCAACATGCACGTAAGCCATCAACAGATTGCCGTTTCCAATCCGGGTTTCGCCGCGATCCTGAATGGTTCCGCGGTGAACGGTGCAATTCTCACGTATAACGTTGTCATCACCGATAACCAGAGTGGTCGGCTCACCGGCGTACTTCTTGTCCTGACATTCTTCTCCAATACTGGAGAACTGGAATATGCGATTGTTGCGACCGATAATGGTCGGCCCTTTAATCACTACGTGAGACAGGATTTCAGTGCCTTCGCCTATCTCAACGCCGGGACCGACATAGCTCCAGGGACCAACGGTTACGTTATCCGCCAGTTTGGCTGATGGGTCTACAATCGCCTGAGGATGGACACCCGACCAGTCATTTGTCGCCATCAAACTTCTCTCTCAGCGGTCAATATTTCTGCCACGCACACCACGTCGCCATCAACCAGGGCACGGCATTCGAATTTCCAGATACCACGCTTGCCAGACACAAACACGGACTCCAGATCCAGGCGGTCTCCAGGTAGAACGGGACGCTTGAAGCGAGCTTTGCTGGAACCGGCCAAATATTGTATCACGCCATCCGACGGTTTCCGCCCCACCGTCACAAAACCGAGAATTCCTGAAAGCTGCGCCATTGCTTCAATGATCAGCACGCCAGGCATAATAGGGTTATCGGGAAAATGGCCGGTAAAGAAGGGTTCATTGAAGGAGACATTCTTGTACCCCTTGATCGACTTTCCCTTTTCGACCTCAGTTACCCGGTCAACCAGCAAAAACGGGTACCGGTGTGGCAGGTATTCAAGAATCTCATCGATTTTCATCATGTCGATCGGCCTCAGCTCTCCGATTTCTTTTCCAGCTCTTTGATCCGCCTGGCCAGTGAATCCAACTGCCGGAAGCGTACCGCATTTTTTCGCCATTGGCGGTTAGTGTCTGCGCTGGTTCCGGATGAATACACCCCCGGCTCCGTGATGTCGCCGGTTACCATCGTCATTCCGGTCAACTGGACCTGATCAGCAATTTCAAGATGCCCTGCAATACCACAGGCACCGCCAAACACGCAGTGGCTACCGATACGAGTACTGCCCGCAATACCCACCTTCGCAGCCATCGCACTGTGATCGCCAATGCTTACGTTATGCCCGACCTGCACCAGGTTGTCGATTTTTACACCGTCGCCAATGACCGTGCATTCCAGAGCACCACGATCAATCGTGGTGTTCGCGCCGATTTCAACATCGTCACCCATAACCACACCGCCGACCTGGGCAATGCGGTGCCAAACGCCTTTATCGATGGCAAACCCGAACCCATCGGAACCAATCACTGCACCACTGAGAATATGACAGCGCTGGCCCATCACGACATCATGAGCCAACGTCACTCTTGGACGAAGAATGGAGTTATCGCCAATGCGGGCATGGGCACCAATATAACAGCCAGAACCGATGACGACGCCGTCACCAATCTGTGCACCTGCTTCAACGACCACGTGAGGACCGATACTGGCCGTCTCAGGAACTTTCACCGAAGGATCGATCACGGCCGTCGGGTGGACACCGGCCATCACAGCCGGTGCCGGGTCAAACCAATGACTGAGACGAGCATAGCCCAGGTAGGGGTTAGCCAGTAACAGGACATTGGTCTGAACATCGCCTGCAGCCGAAGGTGCAACAATTACCGCTGACGCTTTGGTTTCTTTCAGGTATTTGCCATAGGCAGGATTGGCAAGAAAGCTGATCGAACCCGGACCCGCCGCCTGCAACGTTGCCAGCCCGTGTATCCGGGTATCGGGATCACCTTTCAGCTCCGCCCCCAACGCCTCAGCCAGCTCCTGGAGACTGTAGGATTTCATTGTCATTAACCGTTCTCCGGATCCCGCCAACCGGGGTCTTGTTCTACTCAGCGGTTCAGTTTTTCAAGCAATTCAGAGGTCAGGTTCATCTCTGGCTTCACGTAGACCACGGCTTCACTGGGCAGAATCATATCCAGATCGTGTTCATCCAGTAGCTCTTTAACGGCTTCATCGACTTCCGGGCGCGCACCCTCGAGGAACTGCTGCTTACGCTGGGCGACCGTGGTGTCCAGGCGCTGCTTCAGAAAATTGAATTCCTGAACGGTTTCCTGGAATTCACTGGCCAGCTTGTTACGTTCGCTCTCGTTCATCATGGCACCGTCCTTTTCAAGACGATCTTTGAGCTTTCTGGCCTTCTCCTGCGCTTCCCGCACCTGGGCCTCTTCACCGGCAAAATCCTCCTGAAGCTTTTGGCTGAACACCTGGGCATCATTGGAAGAGAACAGCGCCTGGCGCAGATCGACCACACCAATGCGGGTTTCCGCTGTCGCGTGCAGCGAAAATGCCATCAGAGTTGCGCCAACAATGGCAGATAGACGTTTCATGGAAATCTCCTGTGTTTCATCCTTTGTTTTTCTGGTCACTGCTCTCAGAAGGTTTGGCCCAGTGAGAACTGGAATACCTGAGTATCATCGCCTGATTTGTCATTAAGAGGTTTCGCCAAACTGAATGCAAGAGGCCCTACAGCGGTAATCCACTGAAAGCTGATGCCTGCCGATGCCCGCAGTTCGCCGAGTTCCGGATCAAAGTCACGATCAGTATCGAAAACCTGCCCGGCATCAAGAAAGACTGACGTCCGCATCGAGCGCGTATCGCCCGCAAACGGGGTCGGGAATATCAGCTCTAACCCAGCCTCCGTCAACAGGTTACCACCGAACGGATCCGGGTCAGACAAGTCAAATTCTGAAGGTTGGGCCCTGTTACCGAGAGAATTCGCGCGGAAACCCCGTACCGATCCATAACCACCTGAAAAGAAATGCTCAAAGAAAGGCATTTGGGTGCGGTCACCATAGCCATCGCCGTATCCGATATCGGTTCTCGCCCGGATTACCCAGCGAGACGAGTCGGCAATCGGATAATAGAAGTCAGTCTTGTGAGTGGCCTTATAAAAGGTCAGATCACTCCCTGGCACGGCAACATCCAGCGACAACGAATGACTGTAGCCCCGGGTTGGCAGAACGCCACGGTTTAATGTGCTACGGCGCCAGTTACCAAACACAAAGTAATTGGTGAACGAATCGCCCTCATCATCAATAAAGGTTTCTACCTCCTGGGCGGAAAAAACACCTTTTTTGATGTTGGACTGAGTCAGACCAAGCCCAAAACTCAAACGGGTAATCGAATCGGTGGGGTAACCAAAGGTTAAGCGCCCGCCGTACTCATCAAGCAGATACGACGAGATGTCCTCTTCTTCGAAGTCCGTCTCACGCGCAAACAGACTAAAGCCGCGACTGACGCCATCAACCGTATAATACGGATCAAGGTAGGAGATGTTGGCACTCTTGATAGCATCACTGACGTTAACGCCAAACGATACCCGCTTACCGCTGCCAAAGAAGTTGTTTTCGGATACCGCAGCACCCAGGATCACGCCAGAGTTCTGTGAAAAGCCGACCGATGCAGACAGGCTACCGGTCGGCTGCTCCTGAACGCTGTAATTGACGTCCACCAGGTCATCGGAACCGGGCACTGGAACGGTCTCCACGTCCACCGTCTGGAAGAAGCCCAGTCGCTCGAGCCGGGTTTTAGAGAAATCAATCTGGTCGGAGGACGCAATACCGCCCTCCATCTGAGTCATTTCCTGGCGGAGCACTTCGTCTTTGGTAGAGACGTTGCCCTCAAAATTGACGCGGCGTACATAGGCTCGCTTGCCCGGCTCGATAAAGAACGTTACTGCCGCGGTATTGTCTTCGCCCGGCTCCGGCACCGCATTCACATTGGCGAAGGCGTAGCCCTCTCTGCCAAGTCGAAACGACAGTGCTTCGGAGATCGCGGTCATCTGGGCACGAGAGAACACATCCCCCTCACCCACGGGAATGAGCTCCCGCAACTCGTCTTCATCAACGATCAGCTCGCCCCGCAGTCGAATGTCAGAAATGGTGTACTGAGGACCCTCGTCCAGCGCAATCGCAATGAAAACCTGCTGTTTGTCGGGCGAAATGGACACCTGGCTCGATTCCACGTTGAAATCCAGATAGCCGCGATCAAGGTAGAACGAGCGCAAAGACTCCAGGTCGCCGCTCAGGCGCTCCCTGGCGTATTTATCCTTGTTGGTGATGGAATTCCACCAACTGGTGGTGCGCAGCTCAAACAAACTGATCAGCTCTTCGTCGCTAAAATCGGAATTGCCAATAATGTTGAGGTGCTGAATGGATGCGACGGAACCCTCGTTTATGTCGAGGCGAACGGCAACCCGATTTCTTGGAAGCTCTTCCGCGCTGGCCCGGACTCTGGCGTTATAACGGCCCTGAGCAATGTAGGAGCGCAGTATCTCCAGCTCCAGCCGCTCCAGAGTCGCGCGACGAAACACCTGCCCTTCTTCCAGTCCTGCGCCGGCCAGGGCATCCATCAACATGTCAGTTTCGATGTTCTTGTTGCCGTCTATCTCGATGGACGAAATAGACGGTCGCTCTTTAACCGAGAGAATCAGAACGCCGGCGTTGCGGCTGGCTTCGATATCGGTAAACAAGCCCGTACGGAAAAGTTCTTTGATGGCGGTGGCCAACCGGGTTTCATCCACCTCTTCGCCAATGTTGACGGGGAACGCAGAGAATACTGAGCCTGCTGAAACCCTCTGAAGGCCTTCCACCTCAATATCCGCTACCGTGAATTCATCCGCCAGCACAGGTGTGATACCAGTCGCGGAAATGGCTAGGCCAACGGCTACAGCTAGAAGGGAACGTCTCATTCAGTTATATCGCCTGGTTAATGTGCGGTAAGGAGCCCGCAATTCTCACAACCGCATCAGGTCGTTGTAAAGAGCAAACACCATTAAAGTCAGAATCAAAGCCATACCAATTCGTAATCCAAGCGCCTGAACTTGCTCAGACACCGGTTTCCGGCGGATGGCTTCAATGGTGTAATACACGATGTGACCGCCATCCAGAACTGGCACTGGCAGTAAATTAAGAACGCCAAGACTGACGCTCAAGTACGCCAGAAAGCGCACGAAATCCTCAAATCCGGAACTGACACTGGCTTCTGCTACCCGGGCAATGGTTATTGGCCCACTCAGGTTGGTAGGCGAGAGCAGCCCGGTAAACATTTTTTTGATGGCGACCAGGGTCAGCCGGGTATCCGCCCAAGTTTCATGGACCGCATTCGGAATAGCCGCCAGCGGGCCATAGCGAACTTCCCGCAGAACTTCATCGGGCCAGCTTATAGCCTCCACACCGGCACCCACAAAACCGATGACCTGGCCATCGTCCAGGGTACGGGACGCTGGACGAACAGTCACATCGCGTGGCTCGCCGTTGCGCTCCACCGACAGCGCCAACGTCTTCTCCGGAGCATTCCGAATGTATTCCACCAGCTCAAACCAGTCTGCCACTGGCTCACCGTCGACCGCGAGAACCCGGTCTCCGGCTTCCAAGCCTGCTGTTGCAGCCCGGCCATCAGCGGTCACTTGCCCAAGGACAGCCGGTACTGCCGGACGCCAGGGTGTGATCCCAAACTCCGCCAGCGGGTTCGGCGCGTCGTCGCTCAGGCGCCAGCCATCCAGAGAACCATCCACCGTCCCTCTGGCGCCATTCTGAGAGACCTCAAGGGTCACCACACCATGTTCGCCGGCGCGCTCCAGCAAGCGCATGTTGACGTCACGCCAGGATGTCACGCGGCGGCCATCGATACCGTGTATTTCCATGCCCTGCTGCAAACCAGCCCGCTCTGCCACACTGCCTGGGGAGACATCACCCACAATCGGCGCGACGTTAGTGACGCCAACCACACTCAGCAACCAGTACGCGAAAATGGCAAAAATAAAATTGGCAATCGGGCCCGCTGCAGCGATGGCAATACGCTGGGAGGGTGGTTTCGAGGTGAAGGCCTGACTCTTCAGCTCATCTGGTACCGGGCCTTCGCGCTCGTCCAGCATTTTGACGTAGCCACCCAGGGGAATGGCAGCAATCGCAAACTCTGTGCCGTGTCGGTCGTACCAGGAATAAAGCGGCTTACCAAAGCCCACTGAGAACCTCAGTACCTTAACTCCGAATCTCCGGGCAACCCAAAAGTGCCCATACTCATGCAGGGTGACCAGAATCCCCAGAGTTAAGGCTAGCGCCAGTACAGTTTGAATAATCTGCATAGATGTTCCGGTTTGTGGCTAAAGGCCAAAATGACTGAATTCCCGCCGGATTCAGACAGCCAGCAGTCTGATCTGTTCCCTGGCACAGTCTCGTGCCTCGGCATCTTTCGCGAAGATGGTCTCGAAATCGGTTGCCGTTACCACCGGAGTGGCCGCCAGCGTTCGCTCTATGATAACGGGGATATCGGCAAAGCACAGCCTGCCATCCAGAAAAGCCGCTACAGCTTCCTCATTCGCCGCGTTCAACACGGCCGGTGCCGTGCCGCCGCTGGCAAACGCGTCTGCCGCTAACCGTAAACAGGGAAAGCGCTGCAGATCCGGTCGTTCAAAATGGAATTTACCGATCGCAAACAGATCCAGAGGCGCTACACCCGCTTCAATCCGCTCTGGCCAGGCAAGGCCATTGGCAATGGGAGTGCGCATGTCGGGGCTACCAAGCTGCGCCAACACCGAGCCATCCGCATACTCGACCATCGAATGAATAATGCTCTCCGGGTGGACATGAACTTCCACCCGGTCCGGCGTGGTGTTAAACAGCCAGCAAGCCTCGATCAGCTCAAGCCCTTTGTTCATGAGGGTGGCAGAATCAACCGATATCTTCTGGCCCATGGACCAGTTGGGGTGCGCACACGCCTGCTCCGGCGTGACCGTTCGCAACTCCTCAGCGGCCAGGGTTCTGAAAGGACCACCGGAGGCCGTGAGCAGGATTCTGGTGATGCCCGCAGCCGCTGGATCGCGAATTTTATCTGCGGGCATACACTGGAAGATCGCGTTGTGCTCGGAATCGATCGGCAACAACTCTGCCCCTGAATCCGATACCGCATCCATAAACAGCCGACCAGACATCACCAGGGCTTCTTTGTTGGCCAGAAGCACTCGTTTACCGGCGCGCACCGCTGCCAGAGTCGGCGCCAGTCCCGCTGCACCGACAATCGCAGCCATCACCGTGCAGGCTTCCCCGGCAGCCGCCACCGCAGACAAGCCCCGATCACCTTCGAGAATCTGGATGTCCGGGCAATCACTCAACAAGCCCGCGAGTTCCTGTGCGGCAGAGGCATCTGACATGACCGCCACTTTCGGCCGAAACTCCCGACACAAATCTGCCAGCTCTTTCGCCTTGGTTGCCGCGGTCAGCGCATACACAGAGAACCGCCCCGGATGGCGGCGGATAACGTCCAGCGTGCTGAGCCCGATGGAGCCCGTGGCGCCTAATATGGTGATGCTGCGCATTGTCATAACTACCAGTGACCGGTGGTCAACCAACCCAACAGGGTGATCATCAAGGCAAACACCGGGATAGCCGCAGTGAGACTATCAACCCGATCCATAATGCCACCATGACCCGGTAACAGCTGGCTGCTGTCTTTGATACCGCGGAAGCGTTTGAGCATGCTTTCAAGCAAATCCCCCAGCACCGACACGAACCCCGTGACCAGGCTGGCAATAATCAATAACATGGTTTCAGTCGTGCTGGCATCGGCCAGCACACTGGCGACCACGGCCAGCAGCGCAACCGCTACCAGACCGCCCCAAACGCCGGCCCAGGACTTGCCGGGGCTGACTCTGGGCGCAAGCTTGGCTTTGCCGAAGGCCCGGCCGGCAAAGTACGCGCCGATATCCGCCACCCAGACCACGAAAAAGATGTAAACGATCACGATCAGGTTGTTAACCACCTCACCGAACAGGAGCTCACCGGTGCGTAAATGATTCAGACCTACCCAGGCCGGCACCAGTACAAACAACCCCATCAATGACCGCAACGGCACCGTACCCCAGGCGTCTGACCCGGCCGGATAACGGCGCACCAACCATAAACACGCCAACCACCAGAGCACCGCAAGCCATAACACCGGCACCGCCGGCAACTTCGACAACCAGATCAGATAAAGGAGCGCGGCAACGGCCAAAGCATAGGCAACTCGAGCTGGCTGCCGTTCAAGGCCAGCCATGTTTGCCCATTCCCAAGCCCCGAGCGCAATAATAGCGCCGGTAAACAGGGCGAAACCCAGCGGTGGCAGGAAAAAAATGCCGCCAATGGCAATGGGCGCAAGAATGAGTGCTGTAATAATGCGGATTTTTAACACGGTATAAGTCGCTGTATCGTTATTGTTGTGAAGCTCGGGCCGCAATCTGGTCATCGGTCTGACCGAAACGACGCTGCCGGCGGCTGTAGGCTTCCAATGCCTTGCGCATTTCCTCGGCCTTGAAATCCGGCCAGAATACGCTCGAAAAATAGAACTCGGTGTACGCCAGGTGCCATAACAGGAAATTACTGATGCGCTGCTCTCCGGCCGTCCGGATTAAAAGATCCGGCATTGGCAGGTCACCAATGCTCAGGTGCTGCTGAATCAAGTCGTCCGTTATATCCGACGGCTGCAGCACCCCGGCCTGCACTTGCTGGGCAACCTGGCGGGTTGCCTGGGTGATATCCCAGTGGCCACCGTAATTGGCGGCTATCACCAACGTCATGGCGGTATTATCACGGGTTAACGCCTCGGCTTTTTCCATGTGCTCTTGCAGGACAGCATTGAACGCGGAGCGGTCACCGATGATTCTGAGGCGGATATTGTTGCGGTGGAGCTTTCTGACTTCGCGCTCCAGGGCAATCAGGAACAGCCTCATCAAGGCTGAAACTTCATCCTTGGGCCGACGCCAGTTCTCACTTGAAAAAGCGAAAAGCGTCAGCACTTGCACACCTTCCCGGGCACAGGTTTCCACGACGGCCTTGACCGCATTCACGCCCGCTTTATGGCCCGCCACTCCCTTGAGCCGGTGCGCCTTCGCCCACCGATTGTTGCCATCCATGATAATGGCCACATGCCGGGGGCAGCTATCCGCTACCTCCGGAATTTCTGCGGTTACTTGTACCGTCATGAAATCCTCTGTGCGGCAGTGCATTCAATCACCGCCCCTTGCTTTGCACTGAATAGCCCTGGCGATCAGACCGCCATGAGATCCTCTTCCTTCGCTTTCAGCATCTTGTCGACTTCAGCGATGTACTTGTCAGTCAGCTTCTGGACTTCTTCTTCGCCCCGGCGCTCATCATCTTCGCTGATGTCTTTCTCTTTCAACAGATCTTTAAGCATGCTGTTGGCGTCGCGACGGGCGTTGCGAACAGATACACGACCGTGTTCGGCATCCGCCTTTGCCTGCTTGACCATCTCTTTCCGGGTTTCCTCGGTCAGCATGGGCATCGGAACACGAATGATGTCGCCGTTGGTGGACGGGTTCAGCCCCAGATCGGACATCATGATGGCCTTCTCGATGGTCGGCACCAGGTTCTTTTCCCAGGGGGCAATCATCAGGGTACGGTTATCTTCAACGTTCACGCTGGCGATCTGCTTCAGCGGTGTTTCCTGACCGTAGTAGTTCACCATCACGCTGTCCAGAATGGACGGGTGGGCACGGCCTGTGCGGATCTTGTTGAAAGCCGAGTGCAGAGCTTCCAGGCTCTTCTTCATTTTCTTCTCGGCATCTGCTTTGATGTCGTCAATCACGTCAGCATCCTCAAATTCGTTCGTCTGATTCTATCGAAGTCACCGGCCAACGGGCCGGCAAGCATTATTCAATCAATGTGCCTTCTTTCTCGCCGGTGACGATGCGAGTCAGAACACCAGGCTGAGTCATGTTAAACACCCGCAACGGCATGCCGTGGTCGCGGGCCAGGCAAATAGCCGTCAGGTCCATCACGCCCAGTTTCTTGTCCAGAACCTCATCGTAGGTCAGGTAATCGTATTTTACCGCGGTCGGATCAAGATGGGGATCTGCATTGTATACGCCATCCACTTTCGTTGCCTTCAGTACCGCATCGGCTTCGATCTCAATGCCGCGCAGGCAGGCCGCGGAATCTGTCGTGAAAAACGGATTGCCGGTTCCAGCACTGAAGATCACCACGTCGCCTTCTTTGAGATCACGCACCGCACGCCGGCGGTCGTAATGCTCCACAATGCCACTCATGGGGATAGCGGACATTACACGGGTGCGGATATTGGAACGCTCGAGGGCATCGCGCATCGCCAGGCCATTCATCACGGTGGCCAGCATACCCATGTGATCGCCGGTTACCCGATCAAGGCCTGCAGCACTCAGAGCTGCACCACGGAACAAGTTGCCACCACCAACGACCAGACCAACCTGCACGCCAATGCCCACCAGCGCACCGATTTCCAGTGCCATGCGATCGAGAACTTTGGGATCAATACCGAAACCGAGGTCTCCCATCAGGGCTTCGCCACTGAGTTTCAGCAGAACGCGCTTGTATCTGGGCTGGTTTTTTGAAGATGTCGGCATGATGATCCCCTTTTCGTCTGTTGGCTATCCGGCGTAAAACCCGTTGCAGGCTTGTATCTGACATACTCCTCACAAAAGGGGTATCTCAGATACAAGCCCGCCACGAAAGCCGGGGAAACCCGGCAGACGTGGCAGACTCAGGTCGTACTGTCACCTTGCGCGACAGCACTCAGAAGAAGATCAGGCCTTGCCTGTGCCAGCGGCCGCAGCCACCTCAGCAGCAAAATCCACTTCTTCTCTTTCGATGCCTTCACCCACTTCCAGGCGGATGAAGCCAACCAGCTCGCCACCGGCAGCTTTGATCAGATCGCCGACTTTCTGGTCAGGGTTCTTGACGAAAGGCTGCTCAACCAGGCTGTTTTCAGCCAGGAACTTCTTGATGCGGCCACCCATCATCTTCTCGATGATTTCGGCAGGCTTGCCTTCCATATCCGGCTGAGCCTTGATGATGTCCTTCTCTTTCTCGAGCTCTTCCTGAGGCATCTCTTCCGGCTTGCCAACGCGCGGGTTAACGGCGGCAGCGTGCATGGCGATGTCACGGGCCAGCTCCGAATCACCAGCGGTCAGAGCAACAACAGATGCGATCTTGTTGGTGCTGTGAACGTAGCCACCCACAACCGGGCCTTCCACCTTCACGAGGCGACGAACCGTGATGTTTTCACCGATTTTCTGGACCAGCGCTTCACGCTTGGCTTCCAGATCGCCCGCCATCAGAGTGGCAACGTCGGTTTCGTCTTTTTCAAAGGCAACGGCCAGCACATCGTTGGCAAAGTTCAGGAAGTTATCGTCACGGGCAACAAAGTCCGTTTCAGAGTTTACTTCCAGAATGTAAGCAACAGTGTTGTCGTCAGAGATTTTGATCAGCGACACACCTTCAGCGGCGGTACGGCCAGCTTTTTTGGCGGCTTTCAGGCCAGAAGACTTGCGCAGCTCTTCGATTGCAGCATCAACACTGCCTTCGGCTTCAACCAGAGCCTTCTTGCACTCCATCATGCCAAGGCCGGTACGCTCACGCAGCTCTTTGACCATTGCAGCGGTAATTGCAGCCATGTTCAATCCTCTTAATCGTTTCCGAATTCGGTAGGGAGGTATGCCCGGATAACAAGCGGGCATACCTTACAACTCAAACCATCAGTTCGAGTGTTACTCAGCAGCCGGAGCAGTGCCTGCGGCATCTTCGCTGACTTCTACAAACTCGTCAGCACCGCCAGAAGACTGGGCAGCTTCCAGGCAGGTATCGGCAACAGCCTGAACGTAGATCTGGATGGCGCGGATGGCGTCATCGTTACCCGGGATCACGTAGTCAACGCCGTCCGGATCACTGTTGGTATCAACCACACCGATAACGGGGATGCCCAGCTTGTTAGCTTCTTTAATAGCAATACGCTCGTGGTCTACGTCGATCACGAACAGGGCATCCGGCAGGCCGCCCATATCCTTGATACCACCGATAGAACGCTCAAGCTTGTCCATCTCGCGGGTGCGCTCAAGGGCTTCTTTCTTGGTCAGCTTGTCGAAGGTACCGTCCTGGCTCTGGGCTTCCAGATCGCGATAGCGACGGATCGACTGACGGATGGTCTTGTAGTTGGTCAGCATGCCACCCAACCAGCGGTGGTTAACGTACGGCTGATTGGAGCGCTGAGCTTCTTCCTTGATGATCTTGGACGCTGCACGCTTGGTGCCAACGAACAGGATCTTGTTCTTGTTGCCTGCCAGCTGCTGAATCACATTCAGCGCTTCGTTCATCGCAGGAACAGTCTGTTCAAGGTTGATGATGTGAATCTTGTTGCGGGCGCCGAAGATGAACTTCGACATTTTCGGGTTCCAGTAACGAGTCTGGTGACCGAAGTGAGCACCTGCTTTGAGCAGGTCACGCATATTTACCTGAGCCATGATATTTACCTTTTAGCTTCGGGTTAGGCCTCCACGCGTCCGATTGACCCAACCAGCCCCCTTAAAGCAGGAGCCGGCACCCTGGGACAACGTGCTGACACGTGTGTGAATTTGCTGGATTCGTTTCCAGCGGGCGCGTTTATACCATAAAGCCTCGGCGAAACGCCATTACTTTTACCTGCGCACTTCCTTGTACCGGAACCCTCCGACCCTTAAAATGCCGGTTTGATGCAAATCAACAGGAAGCCCGATGCAGGTATCTATCAAAACCCCCGAAGAAATCGAAAAGATGCGAGTAGCCGGCCGCCTGGCCGCCGAAGTTCTGGAAATGATCGGCGAGCACGTCAAGCCCGGCGTCACCACCGAAGAGCTCAACAGCATCTGCCACGACTACATTGTTAATGTGCAGAAGGCGATCCCTGCGCCCCTCAACTACAAAGGATTTCCGAAGTCGGTCTGCACGTCTGTTAACCATGTGATTTGCCACGGCATCCCTTCGGACAAAAAAGTGCTGAAGGACGGCGACATCATTAATATCGACGTCACCGTTATTAAAGATGAGTACCATGGCGACACCAGCAAAATGTGGATTGTCGGCAAACCCAAGCCAGGCACCGAACGGTTGATCCAGATCACCCAGGAATGCCTATATAAAGGCATCGAACTGGTAAAGCCCGGCACCCGCCTGGGCGATATCGGCCACGTTATCCAGCAACATGCTGAAAAACATCGCTATTCAGTGGTTAGGGATTACTGTGGACACGGCATTGGCAAGGTTTTTCACGAGGAACCACAGGTGATGCACTACGGCAAGCCCGGCACCGGCATGGAGCTGCAAGAAGGCATGACCTTCACCATTGAGCCCATGATCAACCAGGGTAAATACCTGACCAAGCTACTGCCAGACGACTGGACAGTGGTCACCAAGGATCACAAGCTCTCGGCACAATGGGAACACACCATTCTGGTGACGGCAGACGGCTTCGAAGTGCTCACCAAACGCGCCGAAGAGTCGTTCTAAGTGGATCGGAGCGAGCTGGAATCCCGCATCAGTAATGACACATCACCGGTCTTTGCCGCCCGCGAACTGTTACGGGCAAGCTACGACGCAGACGCCGAAGCGTTTCGCCAGGGTGCTGATGTCAGGACTCTGGTACACGCCAGAGCCGGCACCGTCGACAAGGTGCTGCGACTGATCTGGAACCGGTACCCGCTCTCCCGCTCATCCGACATAGCACTGATTGCCGTCGGCGGCTATGGCCGGGGCGAATTGCACCCTCACTCCGACATTGACCTGCTAATCCTGACCCGCAAGGGCATTGAAGAAGGCTGGCAAGACGACCTGGGTGCCTTCATTACTCTCTTGTGGGATCTCAAGCTAGATATCGGTCACAGCGTGCGCAGCATTGAAGAATGTGTAGATTCCGCCCGCCAGGACATCACCATCCTCACCAACCTGCTGGAGACCCGCACCATTGCCGGTCCCGACTGCTTGCGTACCGAGCTCAGCAACAAGGCCTACTCGGACGACGTCAGCTCCGATCGCGACTATTTCCTGGCCAAGCGGGAGGAACAGCAACGGCGGCACCAGAAGTACGGCGACACCGAATACAACCTGGAACCTAACGTGAAAGGCTCCCCCGGTGCTCTTCGTGACATCCAGACCATTGGCTGGATTACCAAGCGGCACTTCGGGCTGCAGAACACCACTGACCTGACCCGGTTCAGCATTCTGACCGAGGAAGAACATCAGATTCTGCATCAAGGCGAGTCTTTCCTTTGGCAGTTACGCTACGGCCTCCAGTTACTCGCCGACCGCAATGAAAACCGGCTGTTGTTTGATCATCAGCGGGCACTGGCCGAAATGCTCGGTTATAAAGATGAAGGAAAACGGCTCGGTGTAGAACTGATGATGCAGTCCTATTATCGCACCGTGCTGGCCCTGGCCGAGCTGGCTGACGTTATCCTGCAGTTTTACGATGAAGCCATCATCGGGAGCGGCAGCGAAGACGAGATCCGCCCTCTGAACAAACGTTTTCAGGTTCGTAATCTGTATATAGAGGCCATCAACAATCAGGTTTTCGCCTACGCCCCCTACGCCATTATGGAAATCTTTGTGCTGATGGCCCAGCACCCCGAGATTAAAGGCATTCGGGCAACCACCATCCGATCGCTGCGGGCGCACCGACACCTGATTGACGACGCCTTCCGTTCCGATCTGGCCGTCACCACACTGTTTATGGAGCTTATGCGCACTCCACATGCGCTCGACCAGACGCTGTCGGCGATGAAAAAATACAACGTGCTGGGCCGCTATCTGCCCGAATTCGGCCAAATCATCGGCCAGATGCAGCACGACCTGTTTCACATCTACACCGTCGATGCCCACACCATGCGAGTTATCCGCAACATGGTGCGGCTCAACAGCACTGACGTGCGCAAAGAATACCCTTTGGCCTCACGCCTGATTCACCGCCTGCCCAAGCTGGAAACGCTGTTCATAGCCGGCCTGTACCACGATATTGCCAAGGGCCGGGGCGGCGATCACTCGGAACTGGGCGCCGTTGATGCCGAAGCCTTTTGTGAGCGCCATCACCTGAGCGAGCGCGACACCCAGTTGGTGTCCTGGATGGTGGAAAATCATTTGCTGATGTCGATGACAGCCCAGCGCAAAGACATTTCAGACCCTGATATTATCCAGGCCTTCGCCCGCGCCATCCCGAGCCAGGCGCACCTGGACTATCTGTACATCCTGACGGTTTGTGACATCAGCGCCACCAATCCGAAGCTCTGGAACACCTGGCGCGCATCGCTGTTGCGCCAGCTGTATATAGAGACCAAACGCGCCTTGCGCCGGGGCACAGACACCCCGGTTGATCGCCAGGCCTGGATTGATGCCACCCGCGAAGAAGCCCGCGGCATTCTGCACGCCCAGAACATGACCAACGAACAGATCGACGACATCTGGGACACGGTGGACGCTGACTACTTTTTGCAGGATTCCACCGTCGACATCGCCTGGCAAACAGCCGCCATTATCCGCCACGGCGATAATCCCGATCCATTGGTGCTGATTCGCGACACCCGCGGCGGGCCGACCGATGGCTATTCCCAGATCATCATCTACATGAAAGACCGGGTCGCACTGTTTGCCGCCACCACGGCGGTGCTGGAGCAGCTCAACCTGAACATCGTAGACGCCCGCATCAACAGCAGCGAAGGCCCCTATTCCATCAGCTCCTACGTGGTGCTGGACGAACAAGGCCAGCCGCTGGGTGTCGATCCGGCCCGCAAAGAGCGGACCCGTAAGCGCCTGATCGAAGAACTGGACGACCCGGAGGATTACCCAGACATCATTCACCGGCGCACCCCCAGACAGCTGAAGCACTTCGCGTTCCCGACCGAGGTGACCTTCTCAAATGACACCATCAATCAACGCACTGTGATGGAAGTCATCACCCCAGACCGCCCGGGGCTACTGGCGCGGATTGGCCAGGTGTTACTGGAACACCGGGTGCGACTGACCAACGCCAAGATCGCCACCCTCGGCGAGCGGGTAGAAGACGTGTTCTTTATTACCGATGAACACGGCGAACCGCTGCGCGACCCGGGCGTGTGCCAGGCCCTGCAACAGGACCTCTGTACCATGCTGGACGATATTCAATGAATCCCAATCTCGACAGACTACATCCTTACCCGTTTGAAAAACTGGCGAAACTGAAAGCCGGCATCACGGTGCCGGAGCAACTGGCACCGATCTCTCTCGGTATCGGCGAGCCCAAGCATCCATCACCGGAATTTGTAAAACAGGTGATCGCCGACAACCTGGACAAACTGGCCAACTATCCCACCACCAAAGGCATTGACGAGCTGCGCAAGACCATCGCGGACTGGGCAACCCGCCGCTTTCACCTGGCCGAAGGTTCGCTGACCCCGGCCAGCCATGTGGTCCCGGTCAACGGCACTCGGGAAGCCATTTTTGCCCTGGTACAGGCGGTGGTGGACGCCAGCAAGCCCGCCACAGTCGTCAGCCCGAATCCCTTCTACCAGATCTACGAAGGCGCAGCCTTCCTGGCCGGAGCGGACCCGGTGTACCTGCCCTGCGATGGCAGTAACGGGTTTATTCCCGATTTCGACGCCGTGCCCGACACCGTCTGGGACAGCTGCCAGATCCTGTTCCTGTGTTCTCCCGGCAACCCGAGCGGCGCGGTGATGCCCCGGGAAACCCTGGTCAAAGTCATCGAACTGGCCGATCGCCATGACTTCCTGATCGCCTCAGACGAATGCTATTCCGAACTCTACCCGGACGAAGCCAACCCGCCTGAGGGTCTGCTGCAAACCTGCGCAGCCATTGGTCGTCATGACTTCAAACGCTGCGTTGTGTTCCACAGCCTGTCCAAGCGCAGCAACCTGCCCGGCCTGCGCTCCGGCTTTGTAGCGGGCGATGCCGACGTGCTGGCCGGCTACCTGAAATACCGTACCTACCACGGCTGCGCCATGCCGATTCACAACCAGCTGGCCAGCATGGCCGCGTGGAATGATGAGGCCCACGTGCGGGAAAATCGCGCCGCCTACCGGACCAAATTCGAAGCCGTGGTGCCCATCCTACGTGAGGTCATGAACGTGGACTTCCCGGGCGCCGGCTTCTATCTATGGCCAGAAACCCCGATCGACGACGAGACCTTCGCCAAAGAACTGTCAGCCCAGCAGAACGTGCATGTGCTGCCAGGCCGCTATCTGTCCCGAACCGTGGACGACCACAACCCCGGTGAAAACCGTGTGCGTATGGCCCTGGTTGCCCCGCTGGAAGAATGCGTGGAAGCGGCACATCGGATCGTCGCATTTGTAAAAGGCTTGAAAGCATGAAGATCTACGGCATCAAAAACTGCGACACCGTAAAAAAAGCCCGCAAATGGCTGGATGAGAACGGCGTTGCTTACGAATTTCACGACTTCAAGAAAGACGGCCTCACCAGCGAGAAGCTGAGCCAGTGGGAAGCCGCGGTAGGCTGGGAAACCCTGATCAACAAACGAGGCACCACCTGGCGGAAACTTCCCGATGAGCTTCGTGATACCATGAGCGCCCAAATTGCCCACCAAACCATGCTGGAGAACACCTCCATCATCAAACGACCCGTGGTAGAGCGGGATGGTCAGGTCAGTGTGGGCTTTAACGCAGACGAATGGGCTGCGTGGTAAACCCAAATTTCAATCGTTAAGTACAGGAGCAACCACAAGATGAGTTTTGCATTCGGCATTGGCATCGGCAGCCAGAACAATCAGGGCGAATGGCTGGAAGTGTATTACCAGCAGCCGATCATGACCCCAGGCAAAGACCTGATCGACGTGGTTGAAACCGCGCTGGACTATAACGGTGGCAACCAGGCCATCAGCGTGCAGTCGGAGCAACTGGCCAAGTTTGCCAACGCCCTGCGCCAACTGGGCCAGACAGACCAGGCCAAGCTGGCCGAGAGCGCCGCCCAAAGCAAGCGCCCGGTTGTTGTGACCATTCTGGCCACTGATGACACCGCCTCCAGCACACCCGAGGTTTACCTCAAGCTGCATCTGATCTCCCACCGCCTGGCCAAGCCCCACAGCCTGAAGCTGGATGGCATCTTTGGCCTGCTGCCGAACCTGGCCTGGACCAACGAAGGCGCGATCGACCTGAACGAGCTGCCGGCACGCCAACTGCAGGCCCGCATCGAAGGTCGTACCCTGGAAGTAAAATCAGTGGACAAGTTCCCGCAGATGACCGATTACGTGGTGCCCAAGGGCGTGCGTATTGCCGACACCTCACGAGTGCGCCTGGGTGCCTACGTGGGCGAAGGCACCACCGTGATGCACGAAGGCTTCATCAACTTCAATGCCGGCACCGAAGGCACCAGCATGATCGAAGGGCGCATTTCCGCCGGCGTGATGATCGGCAAAGGCTCGGATCTGGGCGGCGGCTGTTCCACCATGGGCACCCTGTCTGGTGGTGGCAACATCATCATCTCTGTTGGCGAAAACTGCCTGCTCGGCGCCAACGCTGGCATCGGCATTCCTCTGGGCGATCGCTGCACTGTGGAAGCAGGTCTGTACATCACCTCTGGCACCAAAGTGGCCCTGCTGGACGATAACAACGCGCTGGTTGAAGTGATCAAAGCCCGCGACCTGGCTGGCAAGAACGACTTGCTGTTCCGCCGCAATAGCCAGACCGGCGCCGTGGAGTGCAAAACCAACAAGTCAGCCATTGAGCTGAACGAAGAACTTCACGCCAACAACTAAGCAGAAAAGGTTCCCGGAATGTCGTTGTCGCCTACCTTAGAACTCGCCAAAGATCTCATCAGCCGCCGGTCGGTCACTCCGGACGATGCTGGCTGCCAGGATCTTATGATGTCCCGCCTGGCTCCCCTGGGGTTTGCGGGTGAAAACCTGCGCTTTGGCGACACCGACAACCTCTGGGCTCGTAAAGGTACAGACGGACCAGTGCTGGCCTTTGCCGGCCACACCGACGTGGTGCCCACCGGCCCAGAACAAAACTGGGCACACCCACCTTTTGATCCGGTGATCAAAGACGGCTACCTGTATGGTCGTGGTGCAGCCGACATGAAAGGCAGCCTGGCCGCTTTCGTGACTGCTTGTGAGCGCTTTGTCGAGAAGAATCCAGATCACCGGGGCTCCATCGCTCTGCTGATCACCAGCGATGAAGAAGGCCCGGCGCAGGACGGCACCGTCAAGGTCATCGAAACACTGGAAGCCCGTAACGAGAAAATGGACTGGTGCCTGATTGGCGAGCCGTCCAGCACACACCAGGTTGGTGACGTCATCAAGAATGGCCGGCGCGGATCATTGCACGGCTACCTGACAGTGCGCGGTGTGCAGGGGCATGTGGCCTATCCGCATCTGGCGGAGAATCCGGTGCACACCGTTGCGCCGGCGCTGGACGCCCTGGCCAAAGAATTCTGGGACAACGGCAACGACTTCTTCCCGCCAACAACCTTCCAGATCACCCGCATTGAATCGGGCGTGGGCAGCAACATCATTCCCGGTGAATGCCTGGTGCACTTCAACTTCCGTTACTGCACCGAAAACACCGCAGAAAGCCTGGAAGAACGTGTGGTGGCCGTGCTCGACCGCCACAACCTGAAATACGACCTGCAATGGCACCTGAGTGGCCGCCCGTTCCTGACCGACAAAGGCGCCCTGGTCGCCGCCAGCCAGAACGCCATCCGCACCGTCACAGGCCGCGAGACCGAACTGTCCACCTCCGGCGGCACCTCCGACGGTCGCTTCATCGCGCCCACCGGCGCCCAGGTACTCGAACTCGGCCCCATCAACGCCACCATTCACAAAGTGGACGAATGCGTAAAAGCCGAAGACCTGGACACCCTGTCCGAAATTTACGAACAGATCCTGGTAGAACTATTGGGATAATTCGCGCTGAGGGGTCAGACCCACGCGCGTCTTTGGGCCCTCAGGCCGCGCGGGGGTCTGACCCCCAACTCCGAAGTTTAAAAATCAATAATGCGGAGGCGGCGTCTCATCCTGCTCAGACTTGATATTCGAAGGCGCCATATCCCTCAACTGCTTATGCATTAACCGCTTCGCCTCCCACAGTTCCCGAAGATCCATTTCCTGCTTCGCCACCTGCTCGCTCAGGATGTTAATCACGTCATCCTGGAACGCAAGTCGCATTTCCAGTTCCGCGAGTCGGTCTTCGAGGGTGTTTTTACTCATGAGGTTTGGTCAGTCCTTTCCGTAATCTGTTATCATGCCGCCTTTTACCGCCATCGTTGGCGGCGTTCATTGGCCGGGCGTGCCATGTTACCCGATGTCCGGCTTTTTATCGTTAGTGTTAATTATGGAGAATATTCAGCCAATGCGTAATCCAGCCAAAGCGATCCGCCTTTCCCTTATGATCGCCATTCCGGCACCTCTGGTACTGTTCCTGTTGCTGTCCGTTGCACCGCAATTCCTCGCCGCCCTCAGCGCAGGCAACATCGCTGAAGCACTGGGCAGCGTTGGCGGCCTTGCTGCCTACCTGATTGCCTTTGCAGTATTTGGCATCACCGGCTTTTTGACCGTGGCGCTTGCAACCAAACAGCCAAAACCGGCAGCTCGAACCCAAAGCCGCCCAGCACGCGCCAGCCAGCAAAGCAACGTGTACGACGATGATGAAGAAGACGACTTTGACGACACCACACCCGAGGGTGACGAAGAAGGTACCGTCAAATGGTTCAACGTCAAAAAAGGATTTGGCTTTATCGTCCGTGACAGTGGCGACGAGATCTTTGTGCATTTCCGCGCCATCCGTGGTCGTGGCCGCCGCGTACTGCGCCAGGGCCAGCTGGTCCGGTTCAACGTAGTCGAAGCCGACAAAGGCCTGCAGGCAGATAACGTGTCTACCCTGAGCGATTAAACGTCACTCTGCAGAACCAAAAAGGCAGCCGTTACTGGCTGCCTTTTTGTTACCCGCTCGTTTGATGATGTCTTAATTCCAAACGACCTGATGCTCCCCTCGGTGGTCTAACCGCCACCACTTGTCCTCATCCACCGGCTCACCTTCCTTCCAGTCACCAGGACTGCAGCGAATCTCGGTTTCCACTGCCCTCCAGGCGCTACGGGCACACTCCAGGTCACTGCTCCAGGGCAACCGATCGCCTTCCAGTAACAACGAGGTAAAGCGTTTGCCAAAGGCGCCAGGATACAGAGTGATACGAAGATGCGCACCGTCATAAAGGGCGCTCCCCTTCATCACCGACGCCACATCACTGTCATCCAGCTGCAGCTGGTCCAACTGCCCTTCAAGCCACCCGAATACGGCGCCCGGCTTGAGATCACGAATGTAAATTTCCAGATCCTGCACCCGAGGAATCTCCCTGCTGTTGATCACAATGCCGCACATAGTGAACCGGCCCGGGCCTGGCTGCAAGCCAGCGTTCCAGTTCTGCACGCAGATCTTCCACCATGAGCCGTCGCAGGGTTCCTGCCCGCTTACGCTCGTGCCAGATTACCTCGGCAGCAGCCTGCTCAATCTCCACGGTTTTCATCGCCGCTTCGGCCACTTGCCAGTCTTCCCCCCGGGCCATGGCGACCAGAGATTGCCGTCGAAGCGTTTCATGTTGTGCGGCGCCGGCAAGGGCATTCAGTGGTCCCCGAGCGGCGAACAAGTCCAACCTTGCAGCCGCCCTTTGCAGCCACTCCAGCATTGCGCCCGGCGTTGCGAGGCACTGGCTACGACAGGAAGCCGCAAACTGCATCGTCGCCGGAGCAATCTGAATATTCCAGCGCTTTTCGATCGCCGGTTGATGAGCACTCAGAATAGCCATACGCTGCACCGCGCTGATACCAGGCAGCGCCATCAAGTCGAGATCACGCCCCAGCAAAGCCGACAATCGACGCTCGTCCTGATGCGCCCGTGGCTCGCCGGCAGCGGCCAGCATCAGTATCGGCCCTTGCCAGCTGGTCAGCAATTCCCGAGCTGTGCCGTCCGGCTGCGCCAAGAACGCCACCACATCAGAGGGCGACACATTATCAAGGACCAGTGCGGGCCAATCCGTGCGCTCATTACCGGCGGCCGGAACCACCGGCTGATCAGACGCCATCACCTCCGCCTGGCGACGAAGATCCATTTGCACCCAGGACAGTCCCGGTGTCGCCAGCAACAGGCTCAACCAGGCACTTTTGCCGCTACCCCGAGCGCCATACACCCACACCAGTGCCTGTTTGTTGGCCGACAAAACAACAGCCACATCCTCCGCCAACTGCAACCAGGCTGGATCTGTCACGGTCACCGGCATAAACTCCGGCGCTGAAGCCACTTGCGGCGCTAACGACTCACACGGGCTCATTGGCCAGTGGCTGACAAGCTCCAGCACCGCCACATAGGCTTTGTCCTGCAAGCGTTCCGCACAACAGACCAGACCGCGCAACAACTGTGGCCAATCCAGCCAGGGTGATTCGATGGCCTCGCGAGTCTCAGAAATCCAGTAGATAAGCTGAGACGACAGGTCTCCATCGCCATACACTTCGGCGACAATCGGCTGCTCGCCCTGAATTGTGCGCACCAGCTCATCCAGATCAACGCCCTGGCGTTTCAGAAACGGGACAACATCAGGAACGGCGTCGAGCAACGCCAGTAGGAAGTCTTCAACGGTAATAACGGAGCCACCGCGGCTGGCAACGTTTTCTCGGGCTTGCAGTAAGGCAGTTTGGCACTGAGGCGCCAGGCAGGCTTGCCAATCATCCATTCGGCGATCTCCTTCCTTGGTTTGGGGGTTGCATCGTCCTGATGCAAAAACACAACCGGGGATTCTAGGAGGAATCCCCGGCCAGGGCAACGGTGACGCGCCCGTTTTGATGGCTTAAGCGATCAATCAGGGCGATTGCTGGATAGCGTCACGTTAAATGCCTCAGAAGCCCACCCGGCGACCGGTTTGTCGCTCTGTGCTATCGGCGCTCCGCCATAGACCACATCCTGGGCATCCCCATAATGCATCCAGGTAACCGTTGGCCCGTGACCTACGGGCGGCTTGCTGTAGTCGCACACCCCATCCGGGAAGATTTCAGCCACTTTCTGGGCGAATTTCTCCGGCGTGTAAATGCCCAGCAGCAGATTGGCCGGATAGTCCTGAGGATCCACCGGCTTGAGCTGGCACTTGTTGTTCAGGGTGCGAATATCGTCCCCGGCCACGGTTCTGGGCGTGCCGAACCGCGTTTGCACCAGCAAGGCCTGAGTCTCAACAATCGGGTCTGTGATCGGTGCCAGCAGATCGGTCACCAGCGATGGCAAGCCAAGAGCGCCCAGATCGAGACCACACACCTGATTGGTCGCCACATCCAGGATCTCCCCAATCTCTGCCGGCAATCGATTGGTCGGCAAGAGTTCGAGGCCCGGCAGCAAGGGATCCGGATACAACAGGCCGCCGGTGAGCGGCAGGATCATACCCCACTCGGCGGTGGCGCCAGACAATGACAAACAGCGATCACGGGCGAAACCGGGGCGGTTACGAATGACCTTCTCAGGTAGGGTGTCCTGCCGCTCATCCGCCTCAATACCGGCCAACCACTGGTCCATGGTCAACAGTGCCTCGGTGGTAAACACGGTATCCCCGGCAATCGGGAAGGCGCCGTACCAGATCACGTGGTTGAGCGAATGGCCCTGAACCTCCTCAATGCGGGCACGGGTTTGCCAGGAATGGTAGGCATCGTGGGCAAGACCCGGATCTGGCCCGCGCAGGTCAATCATCGGCACACCCGCAAGATTCTCCGCGGTATTGATGGCACCGGTGCGGTAGGCGTTGGTGATCGCCTGGATGTCACCCCGGGTGCGTTCGGCCTGGTACTTGATATCCACGTTGAAACCGCCAATTTCGCGGTTCAGATCCAGGAACTGGTCGCCATTAATATACCCCTGCTGCAGGGCCTTCAGGCCGTACTGAACGCCTTCGTTATCCAGCGGAATGCCGGCAAATCCGCGCCCCAGCAGTTGTTCATTCTCAGACCAAACTTCCGGTGGCCGCTCGCCAAACTGACTGACCATGTAATCGATCAGGCCACAGCGCAGGCCATCCGGGCGCTCTTCCGGATGGTAGACCTCAACACCCTCTTGCAGCCGCCGGCAATCCTCCTGATCCGGGTAAGCCGCCGGGAAGAAGGCCAGATCAGACGCCACCGGATTGATCGGCAAATGCCCGTAAATGAACGGCCACTGGGTGGGTAGCAGAGTATTGGTTAACAAGTCACCAAGGAAGGAAAAGAATCCCTCAGGCTCCTCGGGCACCTGCAACCCGAGATAGTTACTGATCAGGTTGTAATCGGCAAACTGGGTAGCCGTAGTCCAGACATCCGGGTAGGAGCACTGCACAATCAGGCCCTGATAGATACCGGGATAGGCATTGGCCACATGTTGCTGGGCAATGGCCCCACCCGAGCAGCCGGTGCCGATGGTGTAACGGACGGGGCCATAGTTCTCGATAATGTGCTCTTTGGCCATCATCAAAGACTCTGCAGCGGTCACCAGATTCACGTTGTGGCCGAGGTTCGCCTGAGCGGTCGACAGGGTCACAAACCCCCGAGCCAAGGCTACCGAAATGCTGTCACCCAATAACAGTTCGTTGCCGTTGGTTAGCCCGGAGATATCGCCGTTGGGTGGGCTACCCACACCGTAACTGACCCCGACGTTGCCACCATGGTGGATCAACACTTTGCTGTTCCATTGCTCCTGGGGGCTCAGGGCCGTCCAGTCGCTGCCAGGCTGGAACAACGACATGATCTGGTAACGGTCCCGGTTCAACACGCCCAGCTCAACGCGAACAATGAAAGGCATTTCGATACCTTCATCCGTGGTTACCGTGGCAATGTCCTCATCCGCCGGAGGGTTCTCCGGGTCGTAGGGCAGGAACGCCTCGGGCAGGCCAGGATCCTGCGGATCAAATTCAGTGAGCAGGCGGCTCAGCTTCTCAGCAGGGACATACTTGAACCGGTATTCCGGCGGCTGGTTACACTGCTCATCCATCGCGGCAGGGTTGGTGCAGGTCCAGGGCTGAACCTGGGGGCCAGAGAATACCGGCCCACCTTTTGGGTGATTGGTGATGGTCTTCACCAGCCGGCTACTGCGGTTATCCAGAAGCACTTCCAGCGTGTTCTCACCCAGCGCGAGGCCGGTCATAAGGCCACGCAGCTGGCCAGCCTCCATCAACGTAAACTGCCCGGTGACATCCAGGCCGTTCAGCAATACGCGGGCTGCATCGGGGTTGGCGACATCGATGTCGATCAGGGCATCGCCACCGCTGATCAGGTCGGCGCGATTGGACAGAACCCGCACATCGCCCTCACCCACTGGCAAACCTCTGTTGCCATCGGACTGACCGGGCGACGTATTGCCCGGAACCGTCGGGCCCGGGCCCTGGGCGTTGGCATTCTCGGAAGCGTTCTCTGAACCCGAGCCCCCACACCCCACCAAACCCAGCATAACGGCTGCAACCAGAGCGTTTCTGGAGAACATAACGACTACCTCATTTGTTGTTATTTTCGTAACAGAGCGTTACACATTTCAACAAATGATAAGCGAGTGTTATGTTCCGGGGCCTTGGTCAGATCGACCGGGCGCGGCGTCAATAATGTGAACTGGATCCCACTTTATCCTCCGACAGGCTGCCAAATACGCTTGCGGCATCCTCACCAGGTTCCGGTATTTTCCATGCTTGCCCAGGGCTCCTGAGCCGGCAGTGCATCGCCCTTCTGCAGCAGTTCAATCGAGATATTATCCGGCGTTCGAATAAAGGCCATATGGCCATCCCGAGGCGGACGATTGATGGTAACGCCGTTGGCCTGGAGCTTTTCGCACAGTGCATAAATGTTATCCACCCGGAACGCCAGGTGCCCGAAGTTGCGGCCGCCGGTGTACTCCTCAGGGTCCCAGTTATGGGTGAGTTCAATCATTGGCGCCTTGTCCTCACGGGCGCGCGCTTCGTCTTCCGGAGCCGCCAGGAACACCAGGGTGAAACGGCCCTTCTCACTGTCTTTGCGGGAAATCTCGACCATGCCCAACAGGTCGCAGAAAAAGTGGAGGGTGTCGTCCAGATTACTGACCCGAATCATCGTGTGCAGGTATTGCATAGGAGGGCTCCTGTTGTGTGATGGCTCTTAAATCCCGACAGTTTACGTTATTCTCAGGCCATGACGACAAACGCAGATACCGAAACCCTGCTCATCCTGCGGATACCGGCCATCCGGCATCTCGCCTGGCTGTGCACAGCACCGCAACTCCTGGCCGCCCCAGTGAGCTTTGACCCGCTGCAGTGGCTGCCCGATGATTACCGCGACAAACTCAAACACTGGGACAAGCACCCGGACACCATGCCAGCAAGACTCGCGGCCACTACCGAGCGCCGCCTTGGCCATTACTTTGAGCGCTTGTACGAAGTGCTGTTGGTCGACCTGCTGGGCTGGGACCTGGTGCTCAAAAACCAACAGATAAGAGCCGGTAATCAAACCATTGGCGAACTCGACTTCCTCGTTCGCAACGTCCAGACCGGCAACCTGGAACATCACGAAATCGCCATCAAATACTACCTCGGCATGAACGAAGAGCCCGAGGGCACGCGCTGGTACGGCCCCAACGCGAGGGACCGGTTGGACCTGAAGGTAGGCCGGATACTCAGCCACCAAAGCCCCATGGCCCAGAGGGCAGAGGCACAGGTCTTGTTAGCGAACTTGGGGATCACGGAAACGATTACTCCGAGGGTGTTTATGCCGGGGTATCTGTTTTATCCAGAAATTGAAGCGAATGTACCGGATTATGTGCCCCGCGAGCACCTGCGGGGGCGGTGGTGTTATGCTCGTGAATTGGCGAGTTCAGAACTGACGGGCTGGGTGCCGCTGAAAAAGCCACATTGGATTGGGCCTTGGATACAGAGTGGCCAACCCGATGCTGGGGCTGCCCGGGAGGCAGCTGATTTTGTCGAGGCTAAAGGGGTGCCGGTTTTGTTTGCGGAGATGGAGTGGCAGCCGGGGCTTGGATGCTGGGTGGAGCGCCAGCGATGGTTTGTGGTGCCTGGAGAGTGGCCTTTGGGCCCCGGCTAGGGGCCAGCAAACAAACCTATGCAGCGTTCACTTGTCATTGCTATTCAAGGATGTACGCGCCACCTTCGTCTTTCCTCACATCCAAAAACCCCATGTGAGGAAACAGGCGAACCTTGACCGAGTACGAAAGAACGCCCCCGGCAACGGCAAGCAATACACCCACGATAGAGACAACCGGGAAATGGTTGAAGAAATAGGCATAGCTGGCAACAACGGTAATACAGAAGAGCATAAATGATGCGTACCCCGTAAAGGACACCCTAAACAATCCGACAAAATAAAAAATCGTCAAAATGAAAGTCGCTACGATACCCTGCCAGCCGAACTCCTCATCCATCGGGACCACATTGGAGTGGATCACCCAGATCCCGAAACATGCCTGGAGCAGGCAGAGCACCATGAGAACTCGGTTCAGCAGGACGGTTTGGGTAGAGGATGAGCCAGGCTCGAACGTTGCAATCTTTTGAGCAAGACGCATTTGATTGCCCGACTGCTTTTTGAGTTGTTCGAAGATTTCGTGCCGGCTTAAGCCCTGCTTCATGAGATCTTCTATTTGGCGATCCATAATTTACTATCCTTGTAATATCAAATTGGCCAAGCTTCGGCCGGCCGATGTTTTCGGTATTCATCCATCGAAATCTTGCCTAGTTGCGGCGTTAGCTTGCAGGTTCTTTCGCCCCAGGGATAACTCTCCTGGCGCCGATGGACTTCGTTCCAGCCTTCACCGTTTTTCCAGGCCTCCAGATCGATGTCACGCCAGTATCTGGGATTGCGCCCCGTTCTCTTATCGTGCTCTGCGGTTACCGGATCCAGGTGCCGGAAGGGCTCCAGGCGAGGGGTGTCCGGCAAGGGTTGCGTCACATCCATGTAAGTCTGAAGTACGTCCCAAAGCGCCAGCACCTCTGATTTGCTGGATTCGATGGTACTGAAAGCCGTTTTATGGAACGTCTTCTGTGTATAGCGATGCACAAAAATGAGCCGGTAGAACACACCGCTTTGCTGGATCACCCGATCCACGTAGGCATCGAATTCCACAAACGGGGCTTCGAAAAACCGGCCTCGCCCGAGAGCCAGACGAACCTGGCCGGTGGCTCGGTTGAACTCACTACAACCGTCCTCGAGGGTGTCGTCCAATTTTTTATTGATCGCTTTTTCAAAGGGCTTGAGTACAAACCCCATGGCGGTACTCATTAGCCAGTTTGTTGTGATGGGTGTCGCCCAGACTGCGAAAGCAAACCATGCCAATATAAACAAAATGATAAACACTCCGACCACGAGGGCCGGAAGTTCAGCAACAAACTGCATCTCCCCCAAGGCCCAGATCATTAATGCTGGCCCCCCAATCCATAATGTAATCACCCAAGTCATTGGTACAATCAGGAGCAGAAATTTAAAACCCAATTTGTCGTTAAGAAACCTAATTTTTTGATGATCCCACCACCAATCCTTGGAGGTAAATTCGGGGTCGGACCTTTCATGATCCTGGAGGGCTTCAACGTCTTGAATCGTCCCAAGGTAGGGGATCGTGCCTGCATAGTTACCAACAGGCTGGAGTTCCTCTCCAACCCTTGCTCGCTCTTTGGGTGATTTTGGCAAGGGCCCGATGTCCGTCGCCCTGAACGCCGTGTCGGTCACTCCAGACAGCTGTTTCTGTTCAGTCATCCATGCCACTCAAATCCGCCAAGCCTCGGCCGGTCGTAGTTTGCAGTATTCATCCATCGAAATCTTGCCCAGTTGCGGCGTAAGCTTGCAGCGGCGCTTATCCCACGGATACTCCATTTGGCGCTTCAACCAATCAGCGCCCTCTCCAGGCTTCCAGATTTAAGTCTCGCCAGAACCAGGGATGACACCCGACCCTTCATTCGAGCTCCGCAGTCGCCGGCGCCAGCCTTGGCACATTCAGCAGTAGTTGCGAGGTATCTACGTATTATTGAAGCATATCCCACAGCGCCATAACTTCTTCCTTCGATGGCTCTACCCGGCTCAAAGAGGTCTGGCTGAATTGTTTGAAGGCACTCTAATCCACTAGGGCGATACTAACTATATAGCGAGCACCGCTCCTTTCCTGAAACCTAACCGAGAAAGAACGGTTCTTAGCCAATTGGTCATAGATTAAAGGACTCAGGCCGGATACGGGGCATACGTCTTCATCAAGATAGTAGTCTTGCTTTTCTTCATCTTGGAAATGAAAACAGAACTTTTTATCCTGCTTTTCGCCAACAAACTGCACAGTTTTTATATTCACTAGCGTACCTTTTCAGACTTCATATAAATAACTTTCCCCGAATTTTCTGGCAACCAGTGCTGAGTTAGGATCTGAGTTCCACTCCGGAGTATAGCCTGCGGGCCCTGGCTTGATGAGATTGTGGATTCACCCATTACGGCCAACATAATCGATCAACATTAACTTGCCAAACCACCCCCTAAATACTAGCTTAACTTTCCTGCTTGAGTACTTTTTCTATTATCTCGGATATCATCAACCAAATCTTCAAGACTATTCTTTGATTTTTTATTTAATTTATTTCTTTGTCATTCAATACAACACTAACAGGTACGTCAAAGACGCCGGCAGTTAATAGTATTATAATCCATCCATAACTATCTGCACACAGAGTATAAATCCATGGTTCACTGGCAATTATATTACTCATTCAACACCCAGCTTTTTTTCAACCCATGTTTACATCTTTGGTAGTGTAACTGCCTTTATTTATTTGGTCTAAAACGGCCTCTGAATATCCAATACACCATCGGATTAACGAGAATATCAGTTTTCAGATATCATCTTTGATAGCGGCTGTTGGTGTCGATTTCGCGTGTAGGGACTTGAAATCATAGTACTTCCAGCCGCCTTCTTTTAACCCCTTAAGGCAAAGCCGGTCTAATACGCTGGACAGTGCCTGAAGAGGGTTGATTTTGAGCGATCAATACCGAAAAACCAGTCGCTCCAACCATCAATCGGTTCATCTGTCACACACACTACTGATCCGCCAAGTTCAGGGTGATTAGATAAATAGTAGAACTGGAAACCGTCAGGAGGTGATAGCTCATATGACGTTCTACCTTCACCATCCAAAATCACCAGCTTATTTGGAAGCCCGCCTGAACCTGCAAGAACAATTATATTCCCACTTTTAGGGTCAATAATGGCTTGGTCTAGCCCAGGTATAGCCTTAGTCTTCGTTTTTCCAAAACAGAACCAACTAATAGATTCTTTCGTCTTATCTACTGCGAACTTTTCAATGGCTGGCATACAAATATCTTCCAAGCTATTCAATCGGACTTTCATCAACAACACGCAAATAACTCATTCGATCAGTCGGTGGCACAGTTATCTGTAACTGGGTCCCTCCTCCTTGCAAATAACGACGAGACGCTTCATCGACCTGAGGTCCCACTGGCCCTACCTTGACGGGCATAGGGTTCACTACTTCGTAGGTTACAATTCTGTCAACATCAGGTTTCCAAGCTTCTTTCACAGCCAGATCATTCCGCACGTAATCTACCGTTGGAATACTATCGAAAGTTCCGAAGCCTCCAGGTCTAACTGAGGGTTGAGTTGGACTCATAGCCATCTGAAATCTTGCACCAGGAAGTAGTGTTGCTTCAGATGGCTCAAACCCGATTGGCCATGGAGACTGTTTTTCAAGCAGTTCCCGGTATGCGTTAGACGCCGAGGTAGAATCTGAAAATTGTCCCTTGTGATCTCTCTGGAAATCATTCCACGTATTAGAGCCCCCTTCCCTATCTGGACTATCCTTGGATATCGATGTTAACCCCAACGGATCCACCCACCCCGTCGGATTAGGCACATACTGATAGTTGTTCAACCCACCCGCAAGCCCAATTGGGTCAGGCGTCAGGAATCGCCCGGTATTGGGATTGTAGTACCGGTGGCGGTTGTAATGGAGGCCGGTTTCAGGGTCGTGGTATTGGCCTTGGAAACGGATCGGGTTGTCGATGTCATTCACTAGGGCGCGGACTACGTTGCCGTAGGCGCGATAGGTGACTGACCAAACGAGGTCGCCCCGCGCATTGGTTATTTCCTGAGGGGTACCCAGGTGGTCCAGGTGGTAGTAGTAAATACTGGCCTGCTCAGTACCGTAGCCATCCACCAGTGCCAGCGGTTTGAAGCTATCAGACTCGTAGACGAAGGTGCGGTACTGATCCCCGGTTTCTTCGGCAATAAGGCGGTCGCCCTGCCAGAGGAATTCGGTTTTCGTCAGGCCGCTGGTTTTGGCGATACGGCGACCAAAGGCATCATATTCATAGTGCCAGGTGCTACCGTCCGGTTTGGTGACGCTGGTCAGTCTATGTTGGCAGTCGTAGCTGTAGCGGGTGACCAGCTTCTGATCTTTGCCCCGGCGCTCTTCGGTCAGGTTGCCAAATTCGTCGTATTCGTAGTGGCAGTCGCCATGCATCGTAAGGCGGTTGCCACGTACATTAGTGCGATTGTCCGTTGAGGCACCCTGGCCCTGTTCCAGCAGATTGCCAGCGGGATCATGGATCAGTTGTTCGTAGATATCTCCACGCACGCCAACCAGGCGATCCATGGGATCGTAGACATATTCCCGCAGGCCTTTTCGGCTGTCCTGAATGGTTTTCAGGTTCCCGCTGGGGTCGTACTGGTAATCCCTCTGGGCGGCGATGTCCTTGATCTGGCCCTGGTGTATGCGGTGCTGGGTCAGGCGCCCCTCTTCGTCATAGACATAAGCGCTCAACAGGTCGCCTTGCTGCCGCTCCATTTCCTCGCCAGTCGCAGCCATGCGGTGACGAGTTAGTCGCTGTCCATTCAGGTCAATGCCTGATAGTAGTCCCGCTTTATCATGCTCATAAGACAGTGTTTGACCATCTGGCAGAACCATTCCGCTCAGACGATCCATATCATCGTAGCGATATCGAAGGGTGGCCCAGCCCTGATGTTCCGTGGTTAGTAGCCCGTATTCATCGTATTCGAAAACCAGAGGCCAGGAGCCATCATCCACGCCGATGAGCTTGCCATCAGCGTTGTAGCCGTACTGGATGTCACGCCCATCTGGCAGCACTTTTTTCAGTAACTGTCCCAGTTCGTCCCGCTCATAAGCCGTGGTTTGCAAGACGTCACTGGTGGTTCCGTACTCCGCCTTCTCAATCAGGTGGCCGTTAAGGTCGTACTGGTAGGCGGTGCGACGGCCGTCAAACGCGGTTTCCTGTTTGACCAGTCCGTTCGGGTAGTAATCAATACGATATTCTTCACCCCGCTCGTTTTCGATATGCGTAAGCAAGAAACGGTGATGGTCATAGCGGTAGCGCAACTCGCTTCCATCCGGGTTGATACGACGTGTCAGAAGGTGGAGGTTGTTACCATACTCGTAGCGAGTTTCCCTCCCCTGCTCATCAACAAAGCGGGTGACCTTGTTGTAGTGGTTGTAGTGATACTGCCTGCGCCGGTTTCCAGAGAGAATTTCATCGGTCACCCGCCCCAGGCCATCGTACTGATAACGGGTAATAGCACCCCGCGCGTCTTTCTTTGCCAGCAACTGGCCGAACTCGTCGTATCGGTACTGATAAAAAGCACCCGTGGGTGTGGTTTCCTCGATCAACTGGCCGTGGCCGTTCCAGCCCCACTTATGAGTTCGGCCATCGGGCAGGTTAACCTGAACAAGCTGGCCCTGCGGGTTGTACCGGTACCGGGTTATCCGTCCTTTCGGATCGGTCTCTGCTAACAGGTCACCCTGGCTGGTGTAATCAAACTTCCAGACTTGCCCGCCCCGATGGATTTCAGCAATGCGCCCCTTACGGTAGGTAAACAGAATCGGCTGCCCGTCAGGCCCGACTTTACCTTGCAGTCGTCCGTTTTTATCGTACTGATATTCAGTGCGTGCCCCCATGGGGTCAACCGTGGCCAGTAGCTGACCATTGTCATCGTACTCACTGACATGTTTGGCGCCATCCGGGTCAATTTTTTCCTGCAGTTGGGCGGAGCCATCATAACGCCAGATTTCTTTGCTGCCGTCCACATAACGGACTGTGCAGCTATGATTCTCATCATCCCACTCGAAGCGGGTATCAACCTGTGCACTGTCACCCCATTGGTGGATACAGCGACCCTGAGGCTCAGTCTTGTCCCATTCCAGGTAAAAACTGTATCCGCCGGCCAGTTGGCGGCTGATCAGCATGTGGTTGTTGTAACCGTATCGTTCGATGCCTCCAACTGGGTCCTCAACAGCAACCAGGTTGTCGTTTTCATCGTATTGGTAATGGCGTTCTTCTCGCAGTGTCTGCCATTGATAACCGGTATCGGTCAGTTTGCGATGAAGCAGGCTGACAGTTTTAAGACGCTTGTGCTCAAACCCGAACTCCAGCGCGTGCCCACTATCACTAACAATCCGCTCCAGCTGACCATGGAGGTCGTAGCCAACCCGGAGTTGGTTACCATATCGATCTGAAATCTCGACCAATACCCCCAGGTCACCCTCCCGGCGAAAATGGTATCGAGGAGCCTTTTCCCCAGCACAGGTAACAATCAGCTCGCCGTCTTTCCAAGCCGCCATACCAGACTGTGAGTTGGTACCGAACGGTGCGCTGTCTAGCTCGGGAAGGCGAGTATTCTTACCCTCATGGTCATGCCAGATGATACCGTCTGCCTCGAAACTCAGACTATGGTTCAGGCTGTGCCGCCAGCCATACCCCATGTCGAAGCGTCGATCGCTGCTTCCGGACCGGTAAACGCGTTTAAATTCGAACAGCAATGCTCCAGGAAGTCGCGCGTCAGTGAGTTCAAGTACCTCTTCACCGGTGACAGTACTGATCGGGTCAGATACCTTTTCTGTGGAACTGTTATCCTGGGTGGTACGCCCCTGATCGGTTTCAGATGGCGAACGTTCGTCACGAGGTGGTGGGTTACTGCTTTCACTGGTTGCTGCATGATTGCGACCGCTGGACTGCAAATTCGTTACCTGGTCGTCGTCAGCAATCTGGCTGTAAACTTGGTTTCTGTTACGAACATCTGCCCCACGTTGGGTGCCAGATGCATCCAGGCGACTGCCCCCGGCAACCTGGATCGCCCGGTGGTTGGTGCCAATGCTTTCCATGAAGTCCTGAAACTCCCGGGCGAACTGACCGAGAAATTCACCAAGAATGTTTTTACTGGTTCGAGCACTGTCTGCCACATCCATTGCGCTCGCGGCCGCTTTACTACCAATTCGAGCACCATATTTCGCAGCCAGGCCGGCACCCCCGGTGATAATCAGGCCTACAACCACGTCAAAAAGAATTTGCCCTACAAGCTCACCTGAGACTTCCGCCACCTGGGTGGGTGCCAACAACCGAAAATACTGGCGTACCGTGTACATCACCAGGAACAGGAAGATCTCGTCGTTGGCTACCAAGCAAGCCTTTAGATAGGCCTCATCTGCTTTTTTCAGGGTTTCCAGCTGGTCCCGGATATCCTCAGGCAGATTGCTGAAGTCATGATCAAGCAGACCGCAGATCACATCGTAGATTCTTCGAATATCATCCAGCACACCAATAAAGCCGTCTGAAATACCCTGCTGAAATCTCCCATAGGTCGCCAGCGACTGCTCAACAGAGCTCATCGACAGATAACGGTCCCACTCCTCCCGAGCACCGCTCTGCCAGGTATTTTCCAGCAGAGCACAACAGCGATCGATAAAACCTTCATAGGTTTCATAAAGAGCGTCCATATCAGCCCGGGTAACGTCCGGTGACATAACCACTCGGTATTCCTTGCCAGGCGTAACCGGAACGTCGGCCAGTCCATTCTCATCCGTGGTGCCACTGTGGACCGTACCCCAGCTGCGAAACAGCCAGCCGGTCTTCTCCTGAATCTGAAAACTCGTAAAGGGTATTGGAGTCTTGCTCACATTCTCATGAAAGTGGGCAATCTTGATTTTCCGGGTTTCTTCACAGGGGGCCACCGCAGACGAAACGACCTTGTTCTCATCGACGCCCTCGCGCTCGGCCTCACCATTAACCTCCAGAACTTGCTCAGTCCCCATGAAGATCGACGAGAACCAGCCCTCACGCCAGTCGTCAAATGTGGACGCTAGTGATTCCCTGAGTTCACGGGTGATGGCGTTGATATCCGGAAGTGCACCGGAAGCCTGTTCTGAAGTCGAAAGAGCCGTCCCTGACTCGCTCATTGATTCATCCTCATCAGTGCGCGCCCTGCAATGCCTCGTGCATCAGAGCTTGGTGTATGGTTTGGACTTGTTCCGGAGAAAGTTCCGTGAGCACTTCTCCAGTGGCGAGCCGCCTCAATTGACGCTCAACTTTCTGTCGTGCGATCGGTGAGGGATAGCGACTCAACGCAGATGGTTTCTTTTCGCCGAGCACGGAGATTGTGTTGTCCACCAACTGATCCCAACAGAGAGATGCAATCTTCGTCAGTGTTGCTGCTGGTAGCGAGAACCATGGGAACTCTGGTACTGGCTTAGCGACCTCCGGAGTGCCGGGGTGCTGTAAGCGGCACCCGTCAGGCATTACTACCGCACCAGCCGGCCCCATTAATTGTGCGCGACAAATCTCGTCAACATTTTCGAGAATTGCCCCCCAAAAACGCGGGGCCCAATACCGGAAGAACACCTCTTGTCCTTCAGGAAGGAATATCTTGGTCAGACTTCGAATATGGCAGAATACCTCATCAAAAGACGCATCACTCACCAAACCCCAGCCCCAATCAATACTGTCGGTTTCATCTATCCAGTCCAGAAAGGAGCTTGTGTTATTGACCTGTGCCAGAAAGGGCATTACCTCCTGCCAGCTCGCGTACTGAGTACCGAGAAATAGAGGGCGAGCTGTCATGCCATCGGCTTTGTAAAAATGATGCACAGGTGCAGCCTCACTAGTCCCGCTCAGCACAAGGAAAATCGAGCCCTCGCAGTCAAGACTTTCACCGACAAGTCTTAGCTGAGTGCGAAAATCCGACGTTTCAGACATCACATACCCCGTCCCGGCACTTAACACATTCCTCGCAGAAAGGCGCATCAGACCTCAGGTTGTTTAGCTGGGGAGCAGTTAGGGGAACCTCCGCTAACATGTCAGGCTCCACGGTGTGATGAACATGGCCTTCCAGATCCGTAGGCATCCCGGGCATCACAGCCCCCTGCCCCGAACCACTCCCCGGGCTGCCCCCGGAATTTATCTTGATCCCCGGCCCACTCAACGTAACCCCGCTCGGATCCAGCTTGATAAAGCTACCGCCACCAGAAATCGTCAGCTCCGCCCCGGCATCCAGCACCACTTTCGCACCGGCTTTGTGATGAACTTCTGTACCGGCTTCCGAGGCCATGGTGCGGCCGGTCTTCTGATGGAAACTGCCGGCGATGGTCTGGCTGCAATCGGCGCCGACCGAGACTCGGCTTTCACCATCGGTGGTGCAGTGGTCTGCCGCTTTGGCATGGCTGAACTGGTTATTCTCCACCGTCAGGTGGCTGTTGTTTTTGATCACTTCGGTGCGGTTGTTTTCAGTCAGCAGGTCCAGGTCTTTTTGGGCGTGGACGTAGATTTGCTCTTGATCAGCTTCGTCTTCAAACCGGAGTTCGTTGCTGCCCTCACCCTTGTGGGTTTTGGTTTTTAATGTGGTGCGGGTTTTGTGTTCCGGCAGCGCATACGGCGGTGTGTTGGTGGCGTGGTAGGTTCTTCCGGTAATGATGGGCTGGTCCGGGTCGCCGTCCAAGAAGGAAACTATTACTTCATTGCCGATTCTGGGTAGGGCCATAAAGCCGTATTGGCCGCCGGCCCAGCCTTGGGCGACACGCAGCCAGGCGCTTGAGTATTCATCGTTCTTTGAATAGCGATCCCAGGGGAACCGGACTTTCACTCGGCCATACTGATCACAATGGATCTCTTCACCCTTGGGGCCGGTGACGATGGCCATCTGAGGGCCGTCCATCATCGGTTTGTGTTCGCACAAGGGCCGCCAGGTTTTATCGGCGGGGATGGCGGTGAAGTCGTTATGGTAGCTGGTGGGTTCGCTGCCACCGTCTTCCTGCATCGCCTGAGGCTGCTTGCCGGTGTGGGTGATGGCGGTCAGCAGCCATTCCCGGTTCAGGCTCTGGCTGTCGTGGTCCTGCAGTTCCACTTTGGCGCCGGGAATGAAGTCCGGGCGGTTGCTTTCGCCTTTGGCCAGGGAGGCGTCGTTTCTGAGGGCGTCCAGTTTGGCCTGGGTGAAGGGCTGGCCACTGGCGTCGGCTTTGTCGCGGCCAGGGTAGTCGTAGTGTTGATAGTCTTCCCTGTGGCTCACACCGCCAGCGTTTTGTTCGTGCATCAGGGCGTAGGCAGGATTTTTGAAGGTGTAGTCCTTCATGGCCACGGAGGCGGCTTTGATGCGCTCTTCGTAGGCAAAACTGAACACGCAGGTCTGTTTGGTGCTGCCACCGGCCTGGGTGTTGCAGGGGACCGGCTCCAGTTTCGGGGCGTCGCCGTGGTGGTCGGCGATGATCAAAGCTGGTTGTTCTTCGCCATCCACGCTGCCGTGCTGGTAGCGGTAATGCCAGCCTTCTTCGGCGGCCAGGCGCTCAATGAATTGCAGGTCGCTTTCCCGGTGCTGGACGCAGTATTCCCGTTCTTCCGGGGGGCGTTTGAAGTCGAAGACCGTATCGATGATGCCCCGCTCTTCGAGCAGGGTGCGCACGATGGCATCGGTGGTCTGGGTCTGGAAGATGCGACTGTTGTGCATCAGGCCCAGGCGCCAGGCCGGGGGCTGGATCACCACTTCATAGGCGGTACGGCGATGGCCAGTGTTGCCTCGGACAAACTCGTTGACCACGCCGGTGAAACGCCGTACTGGCTCGCCGTCTTGCCAGACCACCAGATCCACGGACTGCTCCAGCACATCGCCCGGCTGCACGTCCGGATCGGTACTGGCCAGATGCACACGGCCTTGGAACAACTGGGAGAGGCTTTCGGTCAGCGCAAAGCCGGCAACCGAGAAGTGATCTAAGGGGAATTCGCCTACACGGGCGGTGAACTGCAATCCGCTTGCCTGGGGCATGACTTCGATCCCTGAAGAATGATGAATAAACGCTGACTCGTCCTGAGCAGCGCCGATTATAACCACCCGCCTTCAGATTACAAACCAACCACTCCACATTTTGGGGTCAGACCCGCGGACATTTCACCCCATCAAATGCACTTGGGTCTGACCCCGATTTAATTGGAGAGCCAGACGCTTTGGTAGGGTTTGAGGGTGATGACGCCGGCGAGGTCGTCGATGGCCATGCCGGAGATCAGGTCGGTCCATTGATCGGTGCCGATCAGGTTGATGTCGCTAAGGGCGACTTGCTGCACTTCGTCGCTGATGTTGTGGATGCAGAAGATGGACTGTTCCCGGCGCATGCTTTGGCGCCAGAAGCCGAAAAGCTTCAGGCCCAGATGCAGGGTGAACTGGGTGGCGTTGGGGTGGAGCGCGGGTTGGGCACGGCGGATGGCGATCAGGCGCGTCAATTCGTTGAAGGCTTTGCTGTGGTGGCTGAGTGGGTCCGCCAGAGTGACCTCTACGTTATCGAACTGCCATTGGCCGCGGTTGATGGAGCGGAAGCGACCAGTGTGCTCTACCCGGGCGTGGTCATTTTCTGTGGCCAACAGGCTGTGGATATAGAACGCGGGAATGCCTTCCAGCGCCAGCATGATGGTGTGGGCGCACAGGAATCGCTGCAGCTGCCAGTGATCTGCGCCACTTTCCGCAGTGCCTTTCAGGGCATCCCACAAGGCGATGTTCATTTCGTATGCCTGATCGCGGCCATCGGCGGTGCGCCGGTATGAAACCTTGCCACCGAAGGACTCCATGGTGTTAATCAGCCGCTGCTTTTCCTCATCATCCAGCAGGCCGTCGGTGGGGCGCAAACCAACGCCATCGTGGGAGGCGATGAAGTTTAGATACGTGGTGCCCATCTGCGCCGGCGGCATGCTCATCAGCCAGGTTTTCAGGTGCCGACAATTGCCGGTGACCAAAGTGTTGATAAGCAAAGGCGGCAACGAGAAATTGTAGATGGCATGGGCTTCGTTGGCGTTGCCAAAGTAAGTGAGATTCTCCCGGTTAGGCACGTTGGTTTCAGTGATCACTACTGCGTTTGGCGTGTGATGTTCAATCAGCAGGCGCAGAATCTTGATCAGCTCGTGGGTCTGCTGCAGGTGAATGCAGGGCGTGCCCGGCTCTTTCCAGAGAAATGCCACCGCGTCCAACCGAAAGATCAACACCCCCCGCGCCAGGTATTCCCGGATAATGCCGGCGAATTCGATCAGCACTTCCGGGTTGGCGAAGTTCAGGTCGACCTGGTCTTCGCTGAAGGTACACCACACGTGGCGCTCACCGTCATCGGTCTGTACCGGTGTTAGCAATGGTGAGGTTCGGGGTCGCACCACCATGCTTAAATCGTCTTTCGGGTTACCTTCAAAGAAGTAATCCTTGCCCGGCCCCACTCGCTTGCGAAAATTTTCGAACCAGCGGCTGCGGGCCGACATGTGGTTGATCACCAAATCCGACATCAACTTGTAGTCCCCGGCGATGGCCTCGATGTCCTCCCAACCACCGTGAGACTCGTTCACCGCCAGGTAATCCATCACCGAAAAACCATCGTCCGAGCTGTAGGGAAAGAACGGCAAAATGTGAACCGCCGTGATCGAGTCCCGCAGGCAGTCATCCAAAAACCGCTTGAGCGTCACCAGCGGTTTTTCATCAGGCTGCTGCACCGTGTCGGCGTAGGTAATCAAGACAATGTCGGATTCATCCCAGTGATTCTGGTGAGCGGGCGGGGGCTCGGCATCCGCCGCCACGCCCATCGCATCCATCAGCTGCGCCGCCAGAAAACCGCAATCCAGCGCCGGGTAAACCACCTCCAGCATGGTTACCAGCTTGCTCTCCAGCGACTGGATCATGGCTTGAATTCCTCGTTGTCCAGAGTCACCGCCTCCAGCAACTGCTCGCGGATATCCGGAATGGCACTGGTCACCCGGTTCCAGCTCGGAATGAACGGCGTATCCATTGGGTTATCCAGGAAGTGCGCGCCGGCGCTCATCACGTTCTGGGCGAACAACTCCACGGCTTTCTCCTCTTTATGACGGTCGAAACTCAGCCCATTAATGATCGCATCGTTCTGATAGGTCTCCACAAAATCCAGCGCAATACGGAAGTAACTCGCCTTGATGGTGCGAAACTTTTCATTGGAGAAAATCTCGCCATTGGTGGCCAGCTTGCGGAACAAGGCCTTGGAGATGTCCACACTCATCTTGGACAGGCCGCGACTGGCGTCTTCCGGTGACAGCTCCTGATGCTTGTGGTCGTAAACATCGGCCACATCCACCTGGCACAAACGGTTGGTGGCGTAGTTGCGCTTCATCTCCGACAGTACGCCGACCTCCAGCCCCCAGTCGCTGGGAATGCGCAGGTCGTTAATCACGTCGGTGCGGAAGGAGAATTCACCTGCCAGCGGGTAGCGGTAGCTGTCCAGGTAATCCAGAAAATCATTGGGGCCGCACACTTTCTTCAATGCGCGGATCAGCGGCGTCACCAGCAGGCGGCTGACCCGGCCATTCATGTTGCCGTCCGCCACCCGGGCGTAGTAGCCCTTGCAGAACATGTAGTTGAATCCGGGATTAGCCACCGGGTAGATAAGCCGGGCCAGCAGCTCCCGGGTATAGGTCAGAATGTCACAGTCGTGCAAGGCCACCGATTTACTCACTCCAGAGGCCAACACATAACCAAAGCAGTACCACACATTGCGGCCCTTACCCATCTCGGTCGGCGCCAAGCCTTGCTCGCGCAATTTCATATCAAGGGCACGCAGCCGGGGGCCGTCGTTCCAGAGCACTTTGAACGATTGCGGCAGATCTGAAAAGTATTCAAGCGCATGGCGGTATTGCGCCTCATTGGCGCGATCCAGGCCGATCACAATCTCATCCAGATAAGGAACCTTGGTCAGCTCCTGGACAATGTTTTTAAGTGCAGGCCCTTCCAGCTCTGAATACAGTGAAGGCAACACCAAAGACATAGGCCGGGCTTTGCGAAAGCTCATCAGATCCGCTTCGATGTCTTCCACAGGGCGGCGCACAAGGTTGTGCAGGGTGGTGATAATGCCGTTCTGGTAAAAGTCGCCCATGGCGGCTCCTCCTTTACTGGTAGCCGTACTCAAACAACAGATTGAGCACGCATTCATTCCAACCCTCCGGGCCGGGCTTGATGGAGCGCATGGCGTGCCGGGACGACGGCAACTGAACCTGATCACTGTTTACCCCACGAATCACCACCGGTACGTCGGCGGCCTCCAGCAGGCGCTGATCGTTCGGGCTGTCGCCCAAAGCAATCGTCACAATGGGCTCATCGCCATAGTGCTCCTGATAACGCTTCAGCAAGAACCGGGCCCCCTCGGCTTTATCAAAGGCGCCCATGGCATGCCAAAAACGCCCGCCCTGCACCAACCGCAAGCCTTCAAGCTCAAGTGCCGCACGGAATTGCGCCAGTTCTGCCTCGGTGCCGTCCCACTTCAACGGCACCGTCGCCAGGCGCTGTTTCGCCCGGGCGGCCTCAGCCACCGTCAACCGGGTCAGCGCAGCCACCTCCGCCGCAGACAGGTCATCAAAGCTCCGAAACTGTGCGCCGCCCTCACGTTGCACCAAAAGAGTGCGAACGACCTCCTCATAAGATGCGCCAACATGGACCACCTCTTCCTCCGCATTACCCAGGCAACCCGAGGGAATAACCACCGCCGCCCCGTTCTCCGCAATAAACGGCGCCCGCAAGCCCATCATGTTCTGCAGCTCACGGATCTCAGCCGCCGTTTTACTGGAGTTGAGAATCAACGGAATACCGTTAGCCCCCAGCCGCGCCATAGCCGGCTTCGCCGCCCGCCAGCTGTAACTGTGATGATCCAGCAAGGTGCCATCCAGATCCGTAAAAACAATCAAGTGTGGTTGCATTTACCCATCCCGCTCTGCAATCTTAAGGGTCTGACCCACATGCGCATTGAGGCCTTATGGCCGCACGGGGGTCTGACCCGTTTTGGGCCGCACAGGGGTCTGACCCGTTTTGGGCCGCACAGGGGTCTGACCCCGTTTTAGACGCTGACTCCGCTCTAAAAACCAATTCAAGAACCAGGCCAACCCATGCCCAAAAGCACCGTCAAAATAGAACACCGTTACCTGGAACTACCAGACAGCTTCTACACACGGGTGCAACCAACGCCTTTGTCCGAGCCCAGAATGGTGTGCTTCAATCACAAGCTCGCAACACAGCTGGGCTTTCATGTTCAAAACGAAGCGGACTGGGCGAAAGTAGGTGCTGGGCTGGAGTTGCTGGACGGAATGGACCCCGTGGCAATGAAGTACACTGGGCACCAATTTGGTGTTTACAACCCGGAGTTAGGCGATGGCAGAGGTTTGTTACTTTGGGAAACCGTGGCGCCAGGCGGCACCCGCTGGGATTGGCACCTGAAAGGTGCAGGCACCACCCCCTACTCCCGATTTGGCGACGGGCGGGCGGTGTTGCGCTCCACCATTCGCGAATACCTGTGCTCTGAAGCCATGCACGGACTGGGCATTGCCACTACCCGCGCCCTGTTCATGATCAGCGCGAAAGATCCTGTGCGGCGGGAATCCATCGAAACCGCCGCTGCGCTGATGCGCGTAGCGCAAAGCCACATCCGCTTCGGGCACTTCGAATTCGCTGCGCACCATGAAGGCCCGGAGGCTCTGAAAACCCTGCTGGAGCATGTGATCACCCTACACTTCCCGCATCTGATCAGCCTGCCGGAAGAGCAGCGCCATCAGCGCTGGTTTGAAGAAGTGGTGGAACGCACGGCCCGGCTGATCGCGGACTGGCAAGCCGTGGGCTTCTGCCATGGGGTAATGAACAGCGACAACATGTCGATCATTGGCGACACTTTCGACTACGGCCCCTATGCCTTTCTGGACGACTTCGACGCCGGCTACATCTGCAACCACACCGACCAGGGCGGCCGCTATGCTTACAACCGCCAACCGCACACCGGCTTTGTCAATTGCCAGTACCTGGCCAACGCCCTGCTACCCATCATGGATGAAGATGACGTCCGCCGGGGAATGCGCCGGTACGAAATCGCCTACAACGAACATTTCAAGAACAACATGAAAACAAAACTGGGGCTGGAAGAAGCGGAAGAGTCAGACATGAGCCTGATCATGGACACCTTCAGCATGCTGCACGAGCACCGGATCGATTACACCCGCTTCTTCCGTGGCATCTCCAACCTGAACCGCCATGGCAACGCCCCGGTACTAGACCTGTTCACCGACCGCAGCGTCGCTGACGAATGGCTGGAGCGTTTTGAAGCCCGCCTGCAGAAGGAAACCCGCGCCCACGACGAACGCGAATACGCCATGCGCCAGGTAAACCCCAAATACATCCTGCGCAACTACCTGGCCCAACAGGTGATCATGGAAGCCCAAAACGGCGACTACGCCCCACTCAAAGATCTGTTAAAAGTGCTGGAAAACCCCTTCGACGAACAACCCGAACACGAACACTACGCCTCCCTGCCGCCGGACTGGGGCAAGCACCTGAATATCAGCTGCTCTTCCTAAGGGGTACGTCTAAAAGGTCAGCCCCCGTGCGTCCTAAGGGGTCAGACCCGCGCGCGTCTTTGGGCCTTAGGGCCGCGCGGGGGTCTGACCCCGTTTCTGACCCCAATTTATTTGACCAGGGCGTCTTCGGTGTCTTTCACCGGTGCCAGAGCATCCAGCCTGGCGCCGTGCTTCATCATATAGAGCACCAGCAACACGGCTGGAATACCCATTACGGAAGCAATCGCAAAGAACTCGGCATAGCCGAAATTGGCGACGACGATGCCGGAGAAACCGCCGAGGAATTTACCGGGCAGCGTCATCAGCGAGCTGAATAATGCGTATTGAGTGGCGGTGAAAGACGCACTGGTCATGCTGGAGAGCCAGGCAATCAACGCCACATTGGCGATGCCGCCGCTGAGGTTATCGGCACTCACCACCACCGCCAGGGTCACAATGTTGGGTGGGTACTGAGCGAGATACACAAACAGCAAGTTTGTGGCAGCTGTCAGAATGGCGCCCACCAGCAGGATATTGCGCACACCGTAGCGTACGACCAGAACACCACCCAGCAGCGAGCCTATGATGGTCATGAAAAAGCCAAAGATCTTGGTGACGTCTGCCACCTGGGTTTTGCTGAAACCCATAAAATCCAGATAAAAAGGATTGGCCATCACGCCCATCGCGATATCAGAAATCCGGTACACCGCCACCAGCAGCAAAATGGCGATGGCCATCTCTTTGTAGCGCCCGAAGAAATCCAGAAACGGCCCGGCAATAGCGGCATAGAACCAACCCGCAAACCGGGCAATCCGGGGCGGAAGATGGGCTCGTTTGCCCGCCTCTTCCTCTATCTTGTGCGCAATATCCTGGGCTGCGGCGAAGTGGTTCACGCGCGGTTCCCGAACCACCAGCACCGTCAGTGCGCCCACGCCCACCAAGGCCGCCATCACCTGGTATGACACCTCCCAGGACCAGTATTCTGCCAGGTACAGGGCCCCCGCACCGGCCACCAGCAAGGCCAGCCGATAACCGAAGATATAGGTGGCCGCCAGCGCCGCCTGTAAACGCTCTTCCGCAATCTCGATTCGATAGGCATCAATGGCCACGTCTTGCGTTGCAGACGAGAACGCCACCAGCAGCCCGAACAGCGCCAGCATTTGCGGAGCCACCACCGGGTCCACCTTGGCCATCAGGTAAAGCCCGGTGGCAATGCCGGCCTGGGCCAGCAAAATCCAGCTTCGGCGCTTACCTAGCAGTCGGTCCAGCACCGGCAACTTCAGCCGATCGACCACCGGGGCCCAAAACACCTTGATGGAGTAGGTAATCCCCAACCAGCTGAAAAACCCGATGGTGGCGGTTTGCACACCCACATCCGCCAGCCGGGCATTCAACGTGGAAAACACCAGCAAAAACGGTAACCCGGCAGAAAACCCGAGAAACAACAGGGCAAGCACTTGCCAGCGGGTGTATATGCGCAGGAAATCCAAGATCAGGGCGAACAGTTTACCAATGATAAGTCGAACTCCTTGGTTTACGGGCTGGTGGCAACCCCTTCGCACACGCCATCAATCGCGGAAGTTGTCGAACTGCAATGGCAGTTCCAGCTCGGCCTCACGCAACATGGCAATCGCTTCCTGCAGGTCGTCCCGTTTCTTGCCGGTTACCCGCACCTTATCACCCTGAATACTGGCCTGAACCTTCATTTTCTGATCTTTAATCATCTTCACGATCTTCTTGGCCATATCGGTTTCGATGCCCTGCTTGAGCGCAAAGTGCTGCTTTACCAGCTTGCCGGCCTTGCTCTCACCGTCTTCTGCCAGGGCGCGGGCATCAATGTTCCGCTTGGCGAACGCCATCCGCAGCAAATCAATCAGTTGCTCCAGCTGAAACTCCTGTTCCGCGCTCACGATGATGCGCTTGTCTTCCAGCTCGATGTCTGCCTGAACATTTTTGAAGTCCCAGCGATTGCCCAGATCACGCTTGGCCTGATCCACCGCATTGGTCACTTCGTGCATCTCAATTTCTGAAACAATGTCAAAAGAAGGCATGGTCGTTATTCTCCAAAGGCCAGTGAGGGGTATACTGTGGCGACATTATAAATACCGGATGTTCCGAAGCGCCAAAGCATACCAAGAGCGGCGGCGAACCGCATCTGACAATGGACTGGTAAGAAGTAGACAAACGATGCCCAATCTGGACCTACCCATTCTCGTCGTAGACGACGCCAAATTCAGCAGCATGGTGGTTGGCCGCACGCTGCGAAATGCCGGCTACCGCGACATAAGAATCGCCAACAATGCGCCAGACGCCCTGAAACTGATGGAAAAGCGACAGGTCAGCCTGCTGATTGCCGATTGGCTGATGCCTGAAATGGACGGTCTGCAACTAACCGACCATGTGCGCCAGCAGGATGAACAGGACAATCACTACACCTATGTGATTCTGCTGACTGCCCGGGAAAGCGTCGAGGCGCTGTCGGAAGCCTTTGATCGGGGCGTGGACGACTTCATCTACAAGTCCGACATGACCAAACAGTTGGTATCGCGAGTTTTTGCGGCAGACCGCATGGCCGACCGCCAAAACACATTGCTGCGGGCCAACGCACTGCTGGTGGAAAACAACCGGGAACTCGAGGCCACCAACATCATTGATCTGGAAACCGGTCTGTGTAACGCCAAATACGCCCGTCAACGCCTGCAGAAAACCCTGCGCCACGCCGAATCCCGCGCTGGCTCAACGGCCTATGTGATGTGTGGCATCCGCAACTGGCAGGATCTCAAGCGCAAGCATCCACCCAGCGTAATGAGCGAACTGGCCGTGGGCATTGCCCGCCGCCTGAACACACTGATTCGCCCTATTGATGCTTTGTGTCGTGTGGGTGACAACCAGTTTGCCATTGTGTCTTACTTCCAGACGAGCGATCACTGCACCACCACGGCGTTCCGGCGAATTTTTGATGGCATCAACCACAAAGCCCTGAAGACCACCGCTGGCTATATTTCGGTCGAAGCCGGCATGGTGCTGTGCAAAGCAGATGCCCAGGACGGCACGCCATTGGTTCAGGATATCGAGCGCGCCGCCGTTCAGGGCCTAGTAGACGCCTACGAAACCCGCAGATTTACCGAAACCAAACCCGAGATACGGGAAGGTGCATAGTCATCACAAAGAGTAACAACGAGACACAGATCACAAACAGACAGACGGGGGCGTCAGAGCTTATTCTGACATTGTGGAATCAAGCAGTATCCGCCCATGGCGGAGGAGCCGAGTAGTAACTCCGCCATTTTATGGGGCTGCCTCCACAGGAATTACGATTGTTTCAGGCCTTTCGTTCGTTCCGAAAATTTCAAGCCAGCTCCCATGAGCTGGCTTTTTTATTGGGTCAGACCCCGGCGATAATCCCCCGGCGTCTGCCCTGTTGCCGCCTTGAACTTGCGATGAAAAGACGTGGTCTCGCTGTACCCCAACCTCAGGGCAATGTCGGGAATACTCATCCCGGTGTTACGCAGGTAATCCTCGGCCATTTGCTGGCGCACGTCATCGAGCAGCCCCTGATAGGAAACCCCCTCCTGGCTCAGTTTGCGCTGCAACGTGCGACTGGTCATGCCCAATGCTTCGGCGATCATGTCTTGCCGGGTCACGCCGCTGGACAGCTGCTTCTGAATGCCCTGCTTCACTCTGGAGGTCAGATCGGTGTCGTTATCCAGCAGTGCCAACTGCGACAGCGCATGGACTTCAAGGGTCTTGCGCAGCAACGGGTCTGGCTGGCGAAGGCGGGTGGCCAGCAGATCCTGGGGCATGGTCACCACATTCTCCGGCGCTTCGAACTCAACCGGGCAGCCCCAGCGCTCCTGATAAGCGCCCTCATAGTCAGGGCCTGGAGCGGAGCGTTTCAGGGCAACCCGGATTGGAGAGGCGTTATCGTTATCTGCCAGCCAGCGAGCGTAATTAATCCAGGAGGCGAACACATTATCCACCACCTGGGGCCAAACCACAGGATCGGTAAAGTTGCAGCTCCACACCAACGATACTTCATTGCCCTTCATTCGAAGGCCAGTCGTGCCCATATCACCCACCAGCTTCTCATAAGGCGCAATTCGGGTGACCGCCTCCCCCAGCGTGGCACAGCTCATGGTGATGTAGCCAAGCACACTGTAGGAACCGGGCTGAACGAAATCGCCGGTTTCCAGGCCAAGGATGGGATTGCCGGACGCTTCGGCCAGCAGGCGAATAAACGTTTGTAACTGCTCGCCGGTCAGGCGGCCGTCATCGGTATCAAGGGTTTTCGGCTCAAGACCGGCCTTGCTGAACAGCTCTGAGGTGCTGATGCCCTTGGCATCGGCATAGCGAACGTATTGGCGCAGGGCGGCGACAGAGGCGGTTCCGAATGCTGGCATATTTTTTCTATTTATTATTAAGTTCTAAAATTCCATGCAGTACGCTTTTCAACTGAACTTGGTCGTTTGTGTTCAGGAAACCCATTCGTTTCAAAATGATTGACTGCTCGACGGTTGCGATCAGGGGTTTCATCACCGAAGGTTTCAGCAAACCCGCCTGTTCCCAGCCCTCTATCAACGCCTCACCATAACTGAGGGGATCTCTGATCCGACTGGTAATCGCCATTATCACAAGATCTGGACGGTAAGCCTGATAAGCTGAAGAACTTATAACCACTGCAGGGCGCTTTTTTGTGGTCTTCAGGTTGGTAAAGGGAAAACCAACCAGAACCACATCACCAAATTCAAAGTTTGTCGTAGGCTGCATCTTCGTCGTTATCCCATACCTTATGGAAAGAAGCCTCCGCTCCCCGCGCGAAATCCTTGCGCATATGATGCTCACGTTCTCTCTGGCTCAGAAAATCAATGAAATCCTCAACCTCGGATAAACGGTCTGCTGGCAAGTGTTCAAGCTTCTTAATCACTTGCTGAACTCTGTTGTCCATGACTAGCTCCTGTTAGCTCATACTAACTCGGCCAAGTATCGCACGATAGAGACAAAAACGCCCAGCGTTGTGCTGGGCGCTTTTGTTTTCATGGGTCTGACCCCGAACGGGGTCTGACCCTTTTTGGAATCCACTGCCCGAGTCAGGAGCCACCTAGTCTTGGAACCCATGGGCTCGGGCTGGGTGCAACAGACGGGCAAAAGGGGGTCAGTCCCCATGCGGGGACAGACCCTATAACTTCCGGCCTTTCCCGGCAGCAATCCGCAGCCGCAGTGCGTTCAGCTTGATGAAGCCTTCGGCATCTTTCTGATCATACGCGCCCTGGTCTTCTTCAAAGGTGGCGATTTTCTCGTCGAACAGAGAGTCGTCAGACTTGCGGCCAACCACATCCACATTGCCTTTGTAGAGCTTCAGGCGAACGGTACCGTTCACGTAGGTTTGGGTCTGGTCGATCAATGCCTGCAGGGCTTCACGCTCCGGGGACCACCAGTAGCCGTTGTAGATCACCTCGGCGTAGCGGGGCATCAGGCTGTCTTTCAGGTGGGCCACTTCGCGGTCCAGCGTGATCGACTCGATGGCGCGGTGGGCACGCAGCATGATGGTGCCGCCCGGGGTTTCGTAGCAGCCGCGGGACTTCATGCCCACGTAGCGGTTCTCTACGATGTCCAGACGGCCAATGCCGTTGGCGCCGGCCACTTTGTTCAGGGTTTCCAGCACTTCGTGCGCTTTCATTTCCTGGCCATCAACGGCAACAATGTCGCCTTTGCGGTAAGTCAGCTCAATGTAAGTCGGCTTCTCGGGCGCCGCTTCCGGAGACACACTCCAGCGCCACATGTCTTCCTCGGCTTCCGCCCAGGGGTCTTCCAGGTTCATGCCTTCGTAAGAGATGTGCAGCAGGTTGGCGTCCATGGAATACGGGCTCTTGCCCTTCTTCATTTCCACCGGAATGTTGCGCTCTTCACAGTACTGCAGCAGCTTCTCGCGGGAGTTCAGGTCCCACTCACGCCAGGGCGCGATCACCTTCACACCCGGCTTAAGCGCATAAGCACCCAGCTCAAAACGCACCTGATCGTTACCCTTGCCAGTCGCACCGTGTGAGATGGCATCCGCGCCGGTCTCATTGGCAATATCGATCAAACGCTTGGCAATCAGCGGGCGGGCGATGGAAGTACCCAGCAGGTACTCGCCCTCATAGATGGTATTAGCGCGGAACATCGGGAACACATAATCGCGCACAAACTCCTCGCGCAGGTCCTCGATATAGATTTCCTTAACACCCAGCGCTTTCGCCTTGGCGCGCGCCGGCTCCACTTCCTCGCCCTGGCCGATATCAGCGGTGAAGGTCACCACCTCACAGTTGTAGGTGTCCTGCAACCACCGAACGATGACGGAAGTATCCAGGCCACCGGAATAGGCCAGCACCACCTTGTTAATTTCAGACATGCTTGTGCTCCAGACTGAACAGAATGGATGTATTGAAAAGAAGGTGCGTATTGTACGGGAGTGCGGTTGGAATGGCTATTGGGGGGAAGTCGTCTGGAAAATCCGCTGCAGCTCACCATTGTCGCGCATTTGCTGCAGAACCTCACGAAAACGGCGGGCATGGTCCTCACTGCCGCTGTAGCGGGACATGTACAACCTGGCCATCTGGCCCCGCACATGCTCTTGCCACCGAAAAGACTCTCTCGCAAAACCGTAAGCCTCCAGCGTCATCGACAAATTGTGGTCGCTGGCCAGCACCGCCGAAATCCGACCCAGCGTGAGCATCTCAACAGCCTGCGGGATGTTGTACACGGGTACTTTTATGACGGCCTCATCTGCTTCGAAAGACTCCCCAAGGTAGGTGCCCCTTGCATAGCCTACTCTGTCTCCCGCCAGGCTTTCGAGAGTCAAAGGGTAATCAGTATCCGCCATAGCCATGAGCATCAGGTTCAGCTGCAGCACAGTGTCGATAGGGATGGCGTTTTCGTCCAGGTCTGGACTTTGGAATAGAAAGGCGAACTCTGCCCTACCCCTGAGCACATCGAGGATAACGCGTCGCAAGGGCAGCAGTTGTGCGCGGATCGGCACACCAGATAGCTCTGAAAGCCGATCGATCAACTCAATCAGGCTGCCCTGCATCGCACCTTGCTCGTCCTGATAACCCCAGGGCCACACGTCGGGAACCGCAAAAACCGCTGCTGTTGCCTCAGGCTCTGCCTGAACCGGTGACGCCGTCTCTGCATGAGCATGAGCAACCACCACCAACAGAGTCAGAATAAAACGCCGTAACAACGCCATTGGCGCAGCAGGCTCCGCGCTCAGACTGCTTGCTGCTGATTAACCACTTCATCGCGAATGCCGTCCCAGCCGTCTTTCACCGAGCGGAGCAGGCTGAGCACTTCATCCAACTTGGCAATGTCGTTTTTGGCACTAGCTTCCAGCAAAGTGCGCTCCATGTAGTCGTAAAGGCCTTCCAGGCGAGCAGCCAACTCACCGCCTTGCTCAAAATCCAGGAACGCGCGAAGACCGCCAATGATTTCAATGGCCTTATTCAGCAACTGACCCTTGGCCGCATAATCCTTGGCCTGAATCCGTGATTTGGCCACATTGATGCGCTCAATCGCCCCGTTATACAGCAGCTGAATCAGCTTGTGTGGGTCGGCATCGGTGATGCTAGTCTGGGTATTGACGCGCTGATAAGCCTGTAAACCGTTCATAAATAACCTCGTGTCACCGTCATCCGGTAGCCATGTGTTGGCGGGCCATACTTAGTATAGCCGGTTTATTCGCTTTGCCTGTTCGGCGCCAGGGCCGCCAGCTGCTGGGTTACATAATCCCGAGTGCTGTTGAGCTGGGCAATCAGCGAATCCGCCGCGCTGAATTGTTTCACCAGGCGCTCCTGATAGCTCTCAATCCGCAGATCCAGCTTGATCCGGTCTTCCTGAATGCGCTCCAGGTCCCGATTCAAAGCGTCGGTACGGGAACTCAACGCTCCTTCAGAGCCAAGAATGCTGGTAATCGCATCAACCGCCCGCTCGCTTACACCCTCAATGAAATTGACCGAACCCCGATTGCCAACATCACCACCGGTAATCCGCACCTGCAACCCTGCAGCATCGCCTCCGGCGCTGTTAGCCAGGAATAGCACCTGGCCGTCGCCCTGGGCGGCCTGACCATTGATCGTGCCTTCAACGTCCTGGCCGGCATTGCCCGTTGCCGAGGCTAAACCCGCCACATTGCTCAGGCCGGTCAGGCTGACGTTGGAGTCGCTGCCGAAGCGATTGGAGGTAAAGGTCAAGCCATCCGCTGCGTCATAACCTACCTGAACCGAACGGCCCGCGGCATTCAGCGCGGAGTTTTCCCGCAACGCTGTCTGAATGGCCGCAGCAAAATCGGCGCCGGAATAACCACCCGCGGCAATCGAGACGGTCGCCGTGGTTTCGCCATCTACCTGGAATGTAAAGCTGTTGTCAGTGCCGACCGTAACCGCGTTCGCATCACCGCCGTTCGGCATGGCGTAGTTCAGGCTGCCCCGGGTAGCCATCTGGGTAACGTTAATGTCGTAGTTACCGGGCAGAGTACTGGAGCCGGTCCGCACAAACTCCACCTGAGAATCTGTGGTTCTGCCCTGCTCCGCAAACAATGCCGTCACATCATCAGGGTTTTCACGCAACTGCTGCTGAAACTTCTGACTATCAAACTGCAATTCGCCACTACGGAAATCAGTACCGATTCCGACATCCGCCAAGCTGCGCACGCTGGCATTTTCCAACCCGGGAATAATGTCTGTCAGCACACCCTTTAACTGATTCTGGATATTCCGAACGGTAGAATCACCGGTCAGAATACTGCCCTGGCCAGTTTCGCTATCAAATGAGGACAGCTCGCGAATGGTATTCTGCAGTTCGTTGAACTTGTCGACGAACTCCTGCACACGCTCTGCAACCGCACCGGTATCCTGCGCCACCTTGACCGTAGATGCGCCCTCGCCAGTAATGTTGAACGTCAGGCCGTCGACCACATTTTCGATGGTATTGGTGGGCCGGCGGATTTCGACACCGTTGATTTCCATCACCGCATCGGCAGCCTCGATGGTCTGTCGCATACCGTTCAGGTTTTCAGGATCGGCAGTATCGAACGCAAACCGGCTCAAACCCGGTGCCGCGCCGTCTTCAGATACAGAAATATTCACCGCGTTGGCTTCACCGGTTTCATCCGCAGACAACACCAGCTGGAAACCGTTACCGGTATCAATGACCCCGGCAGACACACCCGCATTCGCCTCATTGATGGCGTTCGCCATACCTTGCAACGTGTCGTTTGAGGAATCGATGGTGATGTTGGTGGTCTTGTCACCCACCTGGAGAGTCATGGTGCCGCGGCCAATACTAGTCGCGTCCCGATCCGCAAACACGTCGCGGCTGGCGAGTGCCTGGGACTGGGCCAGACTTGTGACATCCAGACTGTAAGAACCCCGGCTGGCTTTGCTGGCATCTACCGAAACGTCAATATTGCCGCCCGACGATGTAGCTGAAAACGACTTCATCGCATCCGCCGAGCCAAGCTGGCGCATGGGCAACCGTAGCTCCGTGACCGCACTCCGAAGCGTGCCATAAGCAGAGATCAGCGCTTCAGATCGCTCTGTTTTCTGATCCAGCCGCGCTTCCGTCGGCTTGCGCTCTGCAGCCACCAGCTGATCCACAAGATCCGAAGTCAAAACCCCAGACCCTACGCCTAACGATGATATACCAGCCATAACCATGCCTCCTCAGGGGGGCGAATGTCTCTACTGTTCAGTTTATCGGCATCCAGCGGCAAAACTTTGCCTCTTTTCAGAAAATACTTACACCGATTTGTAACAGCCTGTAAACGCAGAACACCGCCGGCCCCTTATCGAGGGCGGCGGTGCTGAAATACCGTTGTTGTCATCGGCGCAAAAGCGGCAAGCTTTTACACCTTGATGTTGAACAACGTCAGCGGTTCATCCTGCTGCAATTTTTCTGCCAACCTCAATGCGACTTCGTCCGGCATCTGGCGAATCACTTCCTGGGTTTGCTGATCAACTACCCTGACGATCATCTGGCCCATGTCGTTATCCACTTCAAACTGAAGATCCCGTTGTACGTTCTGCACGAAATCATTCAGCTGACTGACCGCCTGATCTAGCTCTTCCCGCTGCGCCTCGCTACGCGCCTGCAGCCTTTCAGCTTTAGACGGCTCCGAAGCACCCTGGATGTTCTCGATCTGACGACCACCAGCAGCCGAAGCAGCAAAGTCAGGGGCGTTCCGGCCCTCGGCCTGAGATGACGACATTGCCTTCGCCGGAGCCTGGGCGCCAGAGCGCACCAGTTTCAGGTCCGGGCTATTCAGGTTAACGTCATTCATAGCGCTACCTCACTATCCTCAAACGGCGTAAAACCGGAGCCCGAAGGCTCCGGTTGTTACCGTCAATCCCTTACTGCAGGAGGGACAGAACCTGCTGTGGACGAGCGTTCGCCTGCGCCAGGACCGAGATACCGGCCTGCTGCAGCACCTGGGATTTGGCCAGGTTGGCAGTTTCTGCCGCGAAGTCAGCGTCCAGGATACGGCTGTTGGAGGCGCTGAGGTTCTCTACTGAGGTACTCAGGTTAGCGATGGTGGACTCGAAGCGGTTTTGGACCGCACCAAGCTGGCCGCGAAGCTCATTGACTGTTCCAAGAGCTGAGTCAACACGCAGGATTGCGTTGTTTGCATCAGAGACCGTGGATACGGACAGGGCATCCAGAGAGTTCTCATTAGATATCGTCGCTATAGCGCTCTCAACGCCGGTAACCGGAACACCGTCTTCGTCGATAAGGTCATCAATCGTATAACCTTCAGCGGAAACGCCAGCCTCGTATACCAGGTCTGCCGAAGCAGAGAGCTTAATAGCCCCATCCGAATCGATTTCGGCATACAGCCCGCCGATACCTGCCGAGTTTATATCGTCAACAACTTGCTGATTGTTTTGAGCGGTTGAACCAGTTGCAGACGATAACTCGCGAATTTCAACGAACACAGGTCCCGCACCGTCTACACTGAAGGCAACTGTTTGCGACCCACCCGTTACTCCGAAATCAGATGAATCCAGCCCGGTGGCAATCGCAATCTCACCAATCTGGTTTTGACGAGTGCCCTGCTCAAGATCGACCTTGATAACCTCACCAGCGTTAGCGCCCACCTGGAAGGATTGCTGCGCAAAGCTGCCATCAAGAACTTTCAGACCGTTAAAAGCAGTTTGACCGGAGATACGATCTATTTCCGCAATACGCTGTTCAACTTCATCATTCAACGCTTCACGGTCGGAAGAACTGTTGGATGCGTTAGAAGCCTGAACAGCCAACTCACGGATACGCTGAAGATTGTTGGTAATCTCGTCCAATGCACCCTCTGTAGTCTGAGCCAGAGAGATGCCGTCGTTCGCGTTTCGTGTAGCTACGTTCAGACCGGTTATCTGAGACTGAAAACGGGTAGAAATCGCCAAGCCAGCGGCATCATCTTTTGCTGAGTTGATCCGAAGACCAGAAGAAAGACGCTGCAGCGCTTGATCATTCATACCCTGTGACTTGCTCAGCTGGTTTTGAGCGTTCAAAGAGGCAACGTTAGTGTTAATACCGAGAGCCATAGTGCTTCTCCTTTAAAACCGTTTCAGTTTTGCTTGGTGAAGGCTAGGCTCCAAGTAATCACTTGGGGTGCCGCGCCCTGTTACTTCACTTAACGGCACCCCCTAGGGGTTCTTTAGGAAAATTTATTCGGGATATGTAAAAAAATGTATCAGAGCTTGTCAGAACGCTGAAACATCTTGTTCAGGAGAATACTCAGGATCACGATCACCTTTATGTCTCTTGGCCCATGGGTCAGCTTCGATGGCGCGCTTCATAACCAACACGTTATGGAAATGCCCGGGCACCATCCCCAAAAACTTCTCGAACCCTCCCTTCCAGGCTTTGACAAAATCGACGAGTTCACCATCCTCACACGCCATTCCGTGGCACAGTCCGACGTACATAAAGTGCTGTAATGTGCCCTTCAGCAACTGGAAGGCCATGACCTGAACACCAGTCACAGAAGCCTCTCCAGCGTGAGGCCTTAACACAGCCAAAGTCTCGCGGATTTCATTAATCAGATTACACAGGTCTCTCCTTCCATTCAGCCTCGCCGAACGAAGCATCCGCTCATACCCATTACATAATCTTTGAATCTCGCCATGTACTCCACCCAGTAAATCATCGATGGAATCATTACCTAGCCCTTCCGAGACCTGATCCAGAAAGTCTTCAAGTACAACGCCATCAGACAGTGGCACCTGCTCCATTTCGTGAAAGAATCCCGTATCGTCAAGCCAGCTTGTGCCCTCAATCACTGCACCATCGCCACAATTGTAAATCTGGGGCGGCGATTCCGTGCCCTTGAGGTTGACGATAAGATCCTCAACCGAACGTTTGGCGGTGTAATAATCGTTGCGCGTCAATACCGTGCCGCCTGTAACGGATGGCACCGAGAAAATCTTGCGTTGTTTATTTTCTCTGAGCGCACGTTCCTGATACTCCCTGGATAATCCGGTGTCAGAATCACTGCCATAAATTGACTTCGCCGAATGATCTTTCTCAACACTCTCAAAACCGTAGTCGGTGCCAAACAAGAAAATTTTCCGGAACCCCAGCCCATGGCCGATCGACAAGGCAGCATTGGTAACCGTGGGGTTACAGTTGGCAAACGCCTTATCTTTCAAGCCCACCAGTGAACACTGAGCGTTATCAAATTTAAAGTAATAGAAAACCTTCCGAAACAGCGTGGTCACAAAAGGATTCACCTCGCTAACAGCCAATAACGGCAAATCCCGCAACTTGTCTTCACCGATGTCCTGGTGCAGCTCATGGAGGCGGTACGACGGATCAAGCTCTACGTGTACATCTGGTCTGACCCCATGAGCCAATAGCGGTTTAAGCGACGTTCCACAACTGACAACCACAACTTTATCCCGCACCTTAATAAGGCTCTGGACTCGGGCGTCCAGCGATGGGCCACTCCCAACAATCACCAAAGGCTTGTCCTGCTTCAACCCGTCCAGCCTCGGCAGATACCTCCCCCCACGGCGAATGTTGTGAACCGCATTGGACAAACGCATCAACTCGTTATCGTAGTGTGACCAATTGGTTGTTATAACTGCCAGGTCATTTGCGTTCTCAAGCACAGCCTTTGCAAGATCGACGTCCGCAAGATGGTTGTAGTACGTCGAGAAAAATGGATAGAAGGGAACGTCTCTCGTCATATACTGGCGAACCAGTCGGCGAATCTCATCAGGATGATTTGCCTTGCCAATGGCGAAAGTCAGTGAAAAGCCCTTACGCGAAAACCGGGAACAGATTTCTTCCCAGTCTACGGTATAAAGGCTGACCGCAAACTTTTCCGGTTCGCGCTCAATGACAATACCGTTAATGATGGGTACCTTTTTGGTCAGCTCATCAATGTGGTAACCCAAACCGCACCCTAGGAACACCATCGACGGAAACACATTCCCCCGGATATAACCTTTAAACGTGGCCGGTGTTACCGGGCTGGCCTTCACGATGTTCCTGAGAATATGATCCGCGAAGTTCTCCTTGTTATAGGAACGCTCCCAGGGCGGGGCATACGTGAGAATACGCTTGCTCTCCGGGTTTTCCTTCAAAACCCTTGTCGCCTCATCTACAGAGTACTCCCTCGCGAGTCCCCGGTAACAAGAAACCCCGTTGGCAACCATATCCACATCATTCTTACCCGGAGTAACCACCAGCTCAACAGACTGAAGCTCCATATTGGCAAGCAGCTTGTATAGACCAGGCCGGCGCTTTTGAAAGAACTCCAGGTTCTTCTGAAGTCTCTGCATAAAGACACGGCCGTCATCTTGCTCTGCTCGCTGACTCTGCTTCTTTGTTTTTTTCGCCATGAAATACTCCGAAGGAAACCAAAATAAAAGACAATATCGACGGTCTGAAACAAAGGTTAGCCAGTTTCTGCCAGAGCAACAAACACTTCTCACAGGTAAGCGGACACTTAAAACCGGCAAAGTCCTTCCTGCCTCAGCCGACAAAAAATTGCCTCCCCAAAATATAACACCGCCAAAACTGAAATTATATTCTTTATTTTTCAGTATTTTATGGCAATTAATTAATAGCTGGCACGATCCTCGCTTATTTCAGAAAAACGGCAATCATCCGAATTCGGTCGATTACTCCACCAAGAGTTTTCGGCTCTTCTGAGCAGGGAGAACTGACAATGCCTCAGATCATTAACACGAACATCGCCTCGCTGAACGCACAGCGAAACCTTAACAGCTCGCAAGCCGATGCCAACGTCGCCCTACAGCGGCTGTCGTCAGGTTTGCGAATTAACTCCGCAAAAGATGATGCAGCGGGCTTGGCGATTTCTGAGCGATTTCAGTCTCAGATTACTGGCCTCAATATGGCACAGCGGAACGCAAACGATGGCATCTCATTGGCCCAAACAGCCGAGGGTGCGCTCGATGAGGTTACCAGTAACCTGCAGAGAATTCGTGAGCTTGCGGTTCAATCAGCCAACGCCACGAACAGCAATTCAGATCGGCAGGCTCTGAACCAGGAAGTTCAACAGCGCCTGGAAGAAATTAACCGGATAGCCTCTCAAACATCATTCAACGGGCTGAAAGTTCTTGACGGAACCTTCCGCACTCAAACCTTCCAGGTCGGCGCCAATACAGGCGAGACAATCGGTGTGAGCGGCCTCGATACCAGAGGTAGTCAGATTGGCGCGATCATTGATCAGTCCCAACTATTCTCAGATCTGGCACTGGATCCAGCTGTATCTAGTGGCATCGCTCTGGACTTTACAGCGCCCATAACAGGCGATATCGAAATTACGTTGGGTAGCGGCGCAGATCAAACTGTTATCGGCTCCGTGCGGATCGAAAACGCTGCCAACCGTGAAGAATTCCTGGCGCAGTTCCGGGAACAGGTCCGCAACAATCCGGACATTGAGGGAATTACCATCGATCCGGACGCCGCCTCGGGCTCGGTGGTCATCGGAAACAGTCTGGATGAACCCTATGAGCTTAACTTTGGTGGCTTTGGCACCCCATCTGGAGTTGCCGTCAATGCCGCAACTAATGCCACCACCGTGGATGAGTACTTTGCAGACGGCGGTAAAATCACGTTCGATGTGACTGTCACCAATCCGGAAACCGGAGACGCAGTTGCAATTGAAGTTCGGGATGCGGTGTCCATTAATGACATAGTTGCTCAGGTAAACGCAGAATCAAACCGAACTGGCGTTAATGCAAACCTGGACGCAAGTAATCGAAACATTATCTTCTCGTCTCAGTTTGGATCGCCATTCGAGGTAGACATTGAAGCGCTCGATATTGATGGTGTGTCGAGCAACGATATATCCATCTCGGTGGATGGCAACCCAGATGTTGACGCATTGTCGGCTGACTTTATCGACATATCCACGCGCGAGGGCGCTGATCGTGCCATGATCGCCGTCGACTACGCCATCGACACCATCAACGGCTTCCGTGCCGAGCTTGGTGCGGTACAAAACCGGTTCGAGTCTACCATCGCGAACCTGAGCACCACCGCAGAAAACCTCTCGGCCTCAAACAGTCGAATCCGGGATGCGGACTTCGCTGCTGAAACCGCCGAACTGGCCCGCACCCAGGTGCTCCAGCAGGCAGGCCTTTCCGTGCTGGCCCAGGCCAACGCAAGGCCGCAGCAGGTGCTGCAGTTGCTGCAGGGCTAAAGCCATAAATATCTCACCCCGGCCAGACGCTGCCTTGCTTTCAGCGCACGGTTCTGGCCGGCTTTCCTTTAGAGTACGTGGTGATCGTGTCTCCAGCGTCTATACTTTTGCTCTAGCCAGCCTAACTTCTACCACCCATAGCAAAATAACGACCACTCATCCTATGTCTTTTGATAACCCAATCTTCGATACTCTTTGCTCCCTGGGCGTATGCCAAGCTAACGCCGTGACACAACTGCAGTCTTTCGTTCGTGACCGGAAAGACATCGCTGTTTTGCAATGCCAGCAAAGCGGGGTCATCTTCCTTTCAGGTACAGACCATATAAATCTGTCTCATTATGACACTTAAGCGCCTACCCATCGCTACGGCACAGATAAGCGAGAGATCATTACCACAAATGATGATACCGAAAGGCGCTATCAAAGCTTCGGAAACCTTGTTCGCGGAAAACGCTGGCTGGATTTTGGGGCTGGCTCCGGGGCCGTGTTAGACCGCCTCGGCCCACTGACCTCGGAATACGCTGCAGTTGAACCACAGGAAATCACCGCCAGCTTTCTGACACAGCTCGGTCATAAGGTTTATCGGCGAGTTGATAAGGTGCCAGACGCAAAATTTGACGTCATCACCCTGTTTCACGTGTTCGAGCATCTTAACACTCCCCTGGACACGCTCAATGAGTTAAAAAGAAAACTGGCGCCGGGAGGAAAACTGGTTGTTGAGGTACCTCACGCCCGGGACTTCCTTATAAACACTGCCAATTGCAGCGCATTTAAGGAGCACACCTTCTGGAGCGAGCACTTGATTCTTCACACCCGCTCAAGCCTCTCCGCAATGCTCAAAGCCTCAGGCTTGGAAGTGGCCGCGATCTCTGGAGTTCAGCGCTACCCGCTTGCAAATGCACTTCACTGGCTGGCAAAAGGCTTGGGGGGTGGACATGTAACTTGGTCGCACTTCTGCGATCACGACCTGGATAACAACTGGCAAAACATTTTGGCAAAACTGGATCTCACCGACACGTTAATTGCAGAAGCTCACATTCCATAAGATCTACAATAAATTATCAAGGTACGAAAAGGCTCGCCAAAAGCCCTCTCCTCCATTCTTATGACCCTGCCAAACCTCAGGAATCCAGGTAGCTAAAGGAGCAAGTGCTTTCAGTTGTTTTCCAAGACGGACAAAATCAATATCGCCTTCCCCGACCTGCAAGCCTTCACCATCTACACCCTTGGCATCGGCCACATGAACATGAGCGGTAAGTGGCGCGACTCGTTCTACGAATTCATCAAAGTCCCAACCAAAATAATTACAAGAAAGCCGGCTATGAGACACATCCAGGCAGATTTTCAGATCCAGATTCTGACAAATCTCAACGATGTCATCAGCGGAGACAAAGAGGTTGTGAAATCTCTGTCCACCAAAATGCCACGGGAAAGGCGGCATTGTTTGCGCGAGAATCTGCACCCCCTCTGAATCGAGCTTACTCAGACTAGCAGATAAAAGTTTATAGCGAACTCTGCGCTGATCCTCGTCCAGAAACTCATCCCCTGAAAACCCACCCACATTGACGACAATATTCGGCACATCCTGACTGGGAAATAGAGATTTCAGTTTTTTTGTGACATCAATAACTCGCTGCAACTCCCGGATCGAGCGCTCCCGATACTCGTCATCAAGTGCGCACAGATCTAGAGTGTGATCGCCAGCAAACAGTTCAGGCGCATGGACAGCAAAACCTAATTGCTCAGAACGCGAGACGAACTGGCTAATATCAAGATCAAGGTCCCGGTAACTAAGGTGAAACTCAACCATCTTGAGATTGCTCAACGTCGATAACGAGGCAAAATCATGAAAACGTACTGGGATGCCATGATTCAGCTTGAACTTGTAAGACCGCGGTATGATGATCGCCCCCCCAATATCCGATTCGAAAAAGAAGTCTCCTTTTTTGACCGAACGCCTCATCTTTCTACCAACAAGATCCTCCAACCTGCTCGGAAGCAAGCCTTTGCCGGGGCTCCGGATGGCGACCATTTCCTGAGTCACCCGCGCGCCAGACTCAATATCAATTGCTGCGACAATGCTTTTCCCTAAAACCTCACGATTAATCATTTCACCCTGAGACAGGTTTCTGGGCTCGTTTGTGCCCAGAGAGGTGCTCACCTGACCAATGGCCTCACACATAGCGCTAAACTCGTCGGCCAGCAACGAAACCTTGTGATCGTTGCCTTCCATATTGCGATCAAGCGTGAAGTGCTTTTCTATCACTTTCGCTCCTTTCGCCACAGCCGCGACCGCCACATGATATCCTCGCTCATGGCCCGAATAACCAATCAGGCAATCTCCAATCTCCGCAAGACGGCTCATATAGTTCAGGTTCACGTCTTTAAACGGAGCCGGGTAGGTCGAATTACAATGAAGAAGCACAAAGTTTGCGGATTCCTGCTTCAAAACGCCTACAGCTTCGTATATCTCCTGCTCGGTAGACATCCCTGTTGAAACCAGCATTGGTTTTCCCGCTCGGGCAATGTATGTTAACAGCTCATGGTTTGTCAGGTCGGCGGATGCCACTTTGAAACCGTCCATACCGTAATCGACTAACTTGTCCACGCTGACTTTGTCGAACGGCGTACAAAGCACCGTTATATCCTGGGCCCGGCAATAATCAAAAACTTCTATGAAAGCTTCATCGCTAAGCTGAAAGCGCTTGAGCAAATCAAGAACGTATTGAGAGCCCAAGTCTTCTTCGGCAGCTATCTCTGTGGTATCGGTTGCATACAGCGTTTCGAGGTCCCGCATCTGGAATTTGACACAATCCGCTCCAGCGCTCTTCGCCTCATCAACCAGCTGTTTGGCCAGCTTGACAGAACCGTTATGATTATTGCCAATCTCCGCAATGGTAAACACAGAAGAATCGGAACTAAGGCTGTGCTTTCCAATCATGATATTTTTATTTGAGCGCAGCGACGCCACGCCTACCACGTGATCATCCGCATCTACCAAAGGCAGGAACTGCACCTTGCGGTTTAGTTTCTCAGCCAGCTGTTCACGAGATTCAAAGTCATAGGCAAATATGGGTTTGCCATTACCAGAGAGTTGAACCGGAACCTGAATATCGATACTGTCCTGAGCTACGATCCAGCGACGGAAATCCCCGTCGGTGAACGACCCTTTTAGCCGAAAAAAATCATCAACCAAGAAAAGAATCTTGTTTTTGCTCGTACTGAGCATCTCCAGTGCACGAGAAACCGGGAGTCGCTCGCTGACGCAGTATTCATCTACATTTCGATCAACAAACATTTACTGAGCTCCCATTTTTCGCACCAACGCCTCTACTAACTCAAAATCCGTCATTGAATCAATCTCATAGCCCGTTTCCTCCGGCATTACGTATAGTTCGATTCGCCCGCCCAGTCTACTTTGGAAGTTGTCAAAGCACTGCCTGGAAAAAATGTATATTGAACCGTTCTCCTGAAACGAATTATTCAGGTCTTGACGGCGCGGACGCTGGCCAGGTGCATAATTCTCAGGTTCGGCAAAACCGTCACAGCCCCGCGCCCAGAGAAACTTATGGCAGGGCACTACCGAGAGCAATGAGTCCGCCCCGCGTTCTACATACAAGTTAAAGGCCTCATCGATGGCCACCGTCGAACGAACAGGAGACGTACACTGAAGCAAAATGATGTTGTCCGGCTCAAACCCCTGACCCACCAAGGACTGAATGACATGCTCTACCGCAGACTCTGTTGATGCCTCGTCACCGGAAATATCGTGGGGCCGCGCAATCACAGTAGCACCGGCAGCCTCGGATACACGCGCTATTTCACGATCGTCTGTAGATACCACCACCATATCCGGTGTTTTTGCGTGCAATGCTTGCTCAATCGTCCAGGTAATCAGTGGCTTACCGGCAAGCTCCCGGATATTCTTGCCGGGGATCCCCTTTGAACCACCTCGCGCAGGTATGATGACTACATTCATTCGAGTCTCCATCAAAATTTTACGTCAACCTTGAGCACGGTTAAGTGTTGTTATCTATCATAGGCCAAAGATCAGGGAATACTTAACTGGCAGCACACCTCGCCCACGTGCCCGGAGCAAGAAAGGAGAAACAAGTTGCGGCAGCCGAGAAAGAACATCCTACACATAGCCAGCTTTGACGGAAACGTTGGCGACAATGCGAGCCACAATGGTTTCTACAAGCAGATGAAGGCCATTTGTGGATGGGAATCCTACGTCGAGCAGCGTGAGATACGAAAGACCTACCTCAACTACGAGGCGGCAGACAGATGGCACTGGGACGAACAACTGGTCAAAGACATCAACCAGAAAGACCTGACAGTCATTGGTGGAGGTAACTATTTCGAGCTCTGGCTCAACGAGTCGAGCACTGGAACAACGATTGACCTCTCCCCTGAATTATTGCGACAGGTCGATAAACCTCTATTCTTTCACGCAGTCGGTTGCGACCCCAACATCGGAGTCAACAACCAAACCGTAAAGCGTTTTCGCAGTTTTCTGGACTCTGCCCTGACTCACCCAAACTGTCTGGTTTCTGTGCGTAACGATGGCTCCAGCAAATATCTTGGTAGATACATTGGTGAGAGATATTCAAAACAGATCATCGTCACACCAGACCCTGGATTCTTTGTTTCTCCCGGTGAGGTAGCACTTCCCCATAGCCTTCAGAACCGAGACTACTGGATCATCAACCTGGCAATGGACCGGCCCGAGCGCCGTTTTCCTGGCACGGATAACAAGCTGAACTACGAGGGATTCCTAAGCGAAATGCGGAATCTGGTGTGTAAGGCTTGCCACACATATCGAGATATTGAAATCGTTCTGGCCCCCCACATATACAGCGATCTGACACCGATCCGCGACCTGATGGAAATACTTCCTGACGCCATACGTCGATGGAGAGTTTCGGTAGCGCCGATGCTTCACGGAATGGGGGCGGAGAAAGCTGTATTCAGCCTTTATGAACATGCGCAACTGGCATTTGGACTGCGGTTTCACGCCAATGTCTGCCCCATTGGGCTGGGCACTCCGAGTATTGGCCTAGCGACAACCGAGAAACTGTTCGACCTTTACGAGGAGCTGAAAATGCCTCAACGAGTGGTCGATGCACAGATCCCCGGATTCGCCCTAAACGCCTTGGCTCTTGCGGAAGCAACATTAGCAAACTATCAAGACGTTCTGTCGCAATACAGCAGCGTCAAGAACAAGCTTGATTGCCAAGCAAAAACAACCTATCAAAAAATGGCAGAACTGGCCGCCTCCTGAGGCGGTGTTCAGCTTTGCTAAAACTGGCACACCTTTCGCTATACCTCTTCCAAAGCACGGCAAACCGTCAAAAAACTGCAGACCTTTGCCGCATCGGATAATGGCTGGTTACGAGGTGTTCCATGCACGTACAACATAACAACGCTCATCTTCCCCGCTCGGCTCAGGCTCAGGTAGCGCGGTTGGTTTTGCAGGCGAATCTGGCTTATGGGGAGTCCAACAGCAATGGGCTTACCTACGGGCAGCGGTTGAAGGCGCGGTTTGAATGCCGGGAATACCTGGACCAGGCGCTAGCGTTGGAGCCGGAAAACGCGGCAGCCCTTGGCCTGCTTGGCCGGGTAGAGATGGACGACGGCCAGCTTGAGAAGGCCCATGCCCTGTTCAATGCCAGCCTGAACAGCCAGCCTGCGCAGGCCCAGCAATACGCCAACCTCGGTTACTGGGCACTGAAAAGCGAACGGCCGGCTCTGGCGGAAGAGTATTTCCTGAAGGCGCTGGAGTGCGACCGGCAATCTGCCGCCGCTTTCTGTGGTGTCGCCCACGCCAAGCGCCTGCAAGGCCAGTTTGATGTAGCCTACCTGCATTATCGCAAGCTGCTTCAAACCGGCTCCCACTGGGACTCGGTGTATTCCGGCATGCTCACTTGCGCGCAGCACCTGCAGATCCACAAGGCCGACAGTGATCTGGCGCAAGACGCCATCGCCCTGCTCCGCAAAGACGGCCTGCCCCATCAGGAAATCGGCCGATTTGTTGGCGCCATCATTCAGCAACAGTACGATCTGGACAACCCGAATGCCGAAGTCTTCCTGGACGCAGCGGCGGAAGACGAACTGCTGATCCTGGCCCTGCAGAAAACCTTGATGCCTAACGCCGCGGTCGAAGAACTGGTGGTGATGCTGCGCCGGGCAGTGATGGCGGAAGTAGCCCAAACAGCCAGCCTGCGCGACGAACTTCAGCCCCTGTGCCTGGCCATTGCCGAATATGCGGATCGCACCGGTTATGCCCTGGCCGCCGAAGACGATGAAGAGCGTCTGGCTGCTACCGTTAACGACAGTATCTTGGCGCAGTTTGCCTTGCGCGAGCCACAGGAAGCTTTAATTGGCTCGTTGATGATCAGCGCACTTTATGGTGCGTTGTTCCATCAGAGCTTTGCGATGCAGCTCGGCCAATGGAACCTGGTGGACTGGCCCCTGGCCATGCAACCGATGATGGCCGCCAGCTATTACAATCGGGGCGAAGAAGAAGCCATTAAACAGAATTTTGATGAGAAGGCGGAAGAGCTCTGCCTGGCCAAAACCGACGTACCCCAAGCCTGGCCGGCCTGGAGCCAACTGGCCTACCGCACTGAAACCAGCCTCAAATCGGTGATGGCACAGGAGCTCGGCCTGAGCACTGAAAACCTGCCCGCCACCCTGCGCATCATCGTGTGCGGCGCCCAATCCGGTCAACGCGCCATGGAACTGGCGCAATATCTGGATGATGTGGAAGTGATCGCGGTGGACGAATCTTTGGCCAACATCGCCAAAGCCACCCGCATGGCGCAAACCCTGAACATGGACAACATCGTGTTCTGGCCCTGGTCCATCGCCCAGCGTTTTGTGGCCGACGGCCATCAGGTGCACTGGGTAGAAGTCGGCCGCCTGCCCTCACCAGCCATGACCGAACTGTCCCTGGCGGCGCTCATTAACAGCGCATCCACCCGTGGCGCAGTGGTCCACATGCACACCAGCATGGGCGAGCAAACCAACGGCGACAAACAGATCCGTCGCCTGGTACAAGAGCATAAACTGCAGCCCACCCGCACCAGCCTGCGCCAACTCCGCCGGATGGTATTGGCTAACAAACAGGACGCATCGTGGAGCGACCTGCTGCAAGACGACGACTTCTACAGCCTGGGCGGCTGCCGCGACCGCTGGTTCCGCCCGCAGGATTCGGCTCAGCTCAAAGAACTTCTAGCCCTGGTGAGCAACGAAGTGGAATGGAAGCTGGTCAAAGCCCGCGACGAAGATGGCCACAGCCTGGCCACCGCCCCCGTGCAGCGGCAAATTCAGGCCGAGGCTCTGGGCAGTGAAGTGCAAAGCCTGATGGGCCAGAACCTCAGCGTCTACTTCCAGCGCCGGAGATAAAAGAACGGGGTCAGACCCTGACCCCAGTTACATATAGGGGATCAGGGATTCGCCGTAGAGGTGCAGGTCTTCGAGGATTTGCAGCTTGTGAGGGGGGAGTTCCGGGTCTGCCGCCAGTTTCTGCAGTATCAGTCCGTAGTCTTCCAGTGAGCGCCAGCCTTTGGTGGGGCTCATCAGGCGTTGGCTGCGGAATTGCTCCCAGCGCTCGGCTTCTTCACCGGTCAGGGTGCTTGGGTAATTGCGGGCGCGATAACGGAAGAGCAGTTCTGGCAGGCGCGGATCTTCAAAGGTCACTTGCTGCTCGCCCAGGGTTTCCACCGGTTGGCTCAACAGTTCATTAAGCTTTTCACGGTCACCTTTGCTGATAAAGCCGCCGGCGTAGAGCTGCTCGTCCGGATCGGTCAAATCGTTGCCGTCGAATTGCCGCTCGAAGGCTTCGGCGATGCGTGCCGGCAGGTCCGGAGCTTTTCTCAATTTCGCCAGATTGGCTCTGAGCACAGCGCCATCCAGCTCCAGTTCTGCCAGCCTTTCCGGTGAAAGCGTAGACAGCATATTGGCCGGAGCCAGTACCGGGCATTTGTTCAGTTGAACGCCTTTCAAGGGGAAACGCTTAATGCCCTCACCCAGTTCCGCCTGAGACACAAACACCCGCTCGCGAATCTGATCCACAGTAGCGTTGATCAGCTCAGTCGGGTCTTCCCGCAAGTCGTACACAATCACCTGGTTTTTGTTGCTCAGGCTTTCGGCCACCGGCGCCACCAACGCACAACAGCCACGGGTAGCCGGGTACTTCGCGGATACATGGAACACCGGCTTCATGGCCCCGGTGTCCAGCATTTGCCGGGCGGCGTGTTTGTCTTTGTTGTTCAGCACAAACTCAAACAGTTTGGGTTGTTTTTCTTTGATCAGCTTGGCAACGGCGATGGTGGCCAACACATCAGACATGGCATCGTGAGCGCTTTCGTGGGCAATGCCGTTAGCCACGGTCAGCTCTTCCAGCTTGAAACTGGGACTGCCATCTTCTTTTTTCGGCCAGTTGATACCTTCCGGGCGCAGGGCGTACGTCAACCGCACCATGTCGATGATGTCCCAACGGGAATTGCCGTTCTGCCATTCCCGGGCGTAGGCATCGCGCAGGTTGCGGTACAAAGTATGACGGGTCACTTCATCATCAAAGCGCAGACTGTTGTAGCCCACCACGCAGGTGCCGGGTTGGCTGAAGGCTTCGTTGATCTGGGCGATAAACTCCGCTTCCGGGAAACCGTCTTCCAGGGCTTTTTGCGGAGTGATACCAGTAATCAAACAGGCTTCCGGGGACGGCAGGTAATCGTCTGCCGGCTTGCAATAAATGACCAGGGGATCTTCGATCACGTTCAGATCGGCATCGGTGCGCACACCGGCAAACTGGGAGGGGCGGTCGTGTAACGGATCTACGCCGAAGGTTTCGTAATCGTGCCAGTAAAAAGAGCGGATCAAAGGGCGACTCCTGCCAAACGGATCAAGGTCAGGAGTCTACCAAAATCAAAACAGCTTCGTCCCCATATCCACCTGATGCGTCCGCAAGCGGTCGACCCCCTCACCTGTCAGCTGGCTCAGATCCACGGTCATGTTGGTGGGCAGATTGATGAACACACCCTTGCCGACACTGATCGCGTTCGCACCGTCCAGGCTCTGCCAGCTAACGTCGCCATCACGCTGAAAGCCGATAAAGAAACCGTCGGTAAAACCCACGTCGCCATCCGTACCGGTATCTTCTCCAACAATAACGGATCGCAAGTTGGTCAAAGGTGCGCAGTTGACGTCAGAAACGCACGACACCGGCTCGCTACCTGTCGGCGCAATGCCAATGTGAGAGGCCCGGTAGTTGGTCGCGGTTTCGCCCTCGCCATCAAACAGCGCGGCGTCGTAAACCGTGCCGGAGACGTCTTCTCGTATTTTCAGGCCCGGGAGGTTGCCACTAAACCGGGTGGTGTTAGACGTCACAGACCCACGTGCCTGCTGAAAACCCATCCGGAATCCAGCCAAACCTTGCGCGTCTTCCGCCAACTCAATGTATGGCCGTTGAGCTTCAAAGGGGATCGCCTGGCCTTCGTTATAGGTGCGCCCGTTAAAGACTTCACCATCGGCACGGGCAATATGCCCCAGGGCCAGGTGCGTTGCGGAAAAGTCGGTGCCGCCATCAATCTGGCCCACCTGAATATCATCCACATTAAACCGCGTTTCCACATCCATACCCAAACTCATCCGGGTAAAGTTGTGGTTCTCACCGGCAATGTTTTCTACCTGCATAAAGGCCTGCCCGGTCACCTCACCCATCGCATCATCTGAAATGGGCTTGAGATCGGCCTGGGCAACGGGCGAAATACCCAGGCAGAACATGGCAAGGGCAGCGTATCCGTACGCTTGCTTATTCATAACTAGTGTCTCTGTTTGTTTTGTTGAGTCAGCTTTCGACGCCTGACTCCATGCAGCCCGCTTATTGTGTTATTTCGGTGCTGGCATACGGTCACGTTATTCTTTGTAACGTTCTGTTTCTTTTTTAACCGCGCAACGACTATAGCCGAGGCAGCAGCGTATATAGAGTGCGCAACATCACATTCAGCCATTACGCAGATTTCATTTAATGTTCAAGCATGATCGCAGTCACAGGATTACACTATTTTTAAGGCCTCAATAATCAAGCGCTAACGATAACTCATAAGCTGGAAATTACTGATGTAGCCGGCATGTACACATCCTCAGAGCCTGATATAATAGATGACTTTACTAACGGCCCCCAACGACAGCCAATGACCACCCATATTCTGATTTGTGATGACTCCGCCCTAGCTCGAAAGCAAATGGCCCGAGCTCTGCCGGCTGGTCTGGCAGACGACATCCTGTTCGCCACCAACGGCCAGGAAGCCTTGCAGATGCTTCGCGACGGTAAAGCTGACCTCTTGTTTCTGGATCTCAACATGCCAGAAATGGACGGCTACGGCGTTCTGGAGCACATCCGCAAGGAAGACCTGCCCGTGCTCACGATTGTGGTATCCGGCGACATACAGCCTGAAGCCCGCGAACGGGTACGCAAACTGGGCGCCATCGATTTCATCAAAAAGCCCACTGACACCGACATAGTTACCCGGTTGCTTGAGGAGTATGGCTTTTACCGGCCCTGCGAACTTGAACAAGCGGCCCTTCAAGACACTAGCCTTAAAACTAAAAGCACCAATGGTCCGGAAATCTCGGTTAATCTGAACGACTACCTGCAGGAAATGGCCAACGTCGCCATGGGCCGGTCCTCGGATCTTCTGGCTCGATTGCTTAAGGTCTTCGTCAAACAACCGATCCCGAAAGTGGCGTTTATCGCCAACTCAGAGCTGCATATGGCCATTTCCGCCGCACAGCGAGACGACGATTACTCCGCAGTGTGTCAGGGGTTTACCGGCGCCGGGCTGGCCGGTGAAGCCCTACTGCTGTTTGAAGACGCCAGTTTCCAGCAAATGGCAGACCTGCTGCACTACGACGTTCAGGAAGGTGTGGCCGTCAACGTAGAAGTGTTGATGGACATGTCCAGCATTCTGTTCGGCGCCTTTCTCAATGGTATCGGCGATCAACTGGATCTCAAACTCGGCCTGGGCCATCCCACCGTGCTTGGACAACACCGCCCGATCAACGAACTGCTCGATCACCACAGTAAGCAGGAAGAACAGCTACTATGCATCGAAATCAGCTATGCCATTGAGAATCACGACATCCATTGCGACATGCTTATTCTGCTCACTGAGGACTCAGTGCCCTTTCTCGAAAAACGTCTCGAATTCCTGGTGGACTGACCATGGCTTTTAAGAATCCCGAAGCAGACGCCTTTCACTGGCTTGTCGACATGCTCGAATCGGTCGAAGTTGGCCTGGTGGTCATGGATCTCGAATTTCGTGTGCAGGCGTGGAACGGTTTTATGGAGAACCACAGCGGCATCACCGCCAGCCAGATCCGGGACCGCGTATTGTTTGAGGTCTTCCCGGATATTCCGCAAGCCTGGCTAACGCGCAAAGTAGACGCCGTAGCCATGCTTAACACTCGGGCCTTTACCTCCTGGGAGCAACGCCCGTACCTGTTCCGGTTCCGTAACACGCGCCCCATCACCGGCACCGAAGAATACATGTTCCAGAACCTCACCATCAGCCCGCTTACCGATACCAACGGCGCGGTGAATAAGATCTGCCTGTTGATCTACGACGTTACCGAGTTTGCCAGCAGCAAACGGGCTCTGGAACGCGCCAATGAAAAGCTCGCCAAACTCAGCATGACCGACCGTTTGACTGGAATGCTCAACCGCGGCACCTGGGAAAATCTGGTGGATGCAGAATACGAGCGCTATCGCCGTTACGGCCAGGCCACCAGCCTGGTGATGTTCGATATCGACCACTTCAAACCGGTCAACGATAACTACGGTCACCTGGCGGGCGACGAAGTCATCCGTCACACCGCCCAGGTTACTCGCAACAGTATCCGCCAATCCGACAGTGCCGGCCGCTATGGTGGCGAAGAGTTCGGCATCATCCTCCCCGAAACCGATGCAGAGAACGCACGCCTCATCTGCGAGCGCATACGTGAAAGCGTCGAAAAATGCACTGTGGAGACCAACGCCGGCAACATCACCTACACCATCAGCATGGGAGTTGCCCAACTCACCAACGAGCCTGAGAACTATATGCAGTGGATGGAGCGGGCTGATGCTGCCCTTTACCGAGCAAAGAATGCTGGTCGAAACAAGGTGGTCGTTGATTCGGCTTAATAGCGGGCCAGACCATGCGCTGACCCGCTATTAATAACCCGGAATCATCAGTCAGAAAAGACGGCTGATGAGATCTCTTATCGAGCCCGTGATAGGCCCAAGCAAGCCGCCGAGCAAACTGTCAGCAGGATCCAACACGTTTCGATCCAGCTGCTCGGTAACTTCTCTGGTAACCGTTGCAAGACCATCCGACAACAGATTTGGCAAAATTACTGCGTTCTCACCAATATTATCCGGGGCCTGCTCCAGTAACAAAACCTCCAGGACAATCGAGTTCAACGCCGAATTAACTGCACCAACAAGCCCATCGGTTGCATTTGAGCTGTCAAGCAATGTCACCTGTTCCAGAGTGCCACCCACACCACGCAGCGTTGTTGCAAGAATACTCGTTACGCCCCGAAGCACGGGCACAGGTTTGGCCTGGCGATCAACTGCATCAAGGATGTTGTCAAGATTGATCACTAACTGGACAACGGGACCAACAATAAACGCTATGTCTTCAGACAAACCCTCACCCGAAGATTCACCGCCACTCCCCCCAAAACCGATTGCGAAGGCGTCAAACGCGTCTTCAAGGCGATCAAAGGGTGCCGGAAGTGTCGATGTATCTATCGCGTTCAAGCGCTCAGCGGCAGCCTGAACCGACAATGTTGCTTGGGCAAGGTCCTCGGCAGGCAGTTGCTCTGTAAGTGCCGCACTCACTGAATCGATCGACATCAATAAGGTGTCAATGCCGTTGATGAGCTGACCAACAGCCTGTTGCGTTTCTTCGTTAGGGTTAAGCGAATTGAGCTGATTCAAACCACCTGTCAATTGTTGACGAAACGCCAGAATTGGTCCCACGAAATTCGGGTCAAAGCCTTCTCCTGTTGTCAGTGCGACAGGAATCGACAATGGCGTGCCTGTAAAATCACGCCCCCGGGCAATGTTAGCGGGGGGAACCTTTTCAAGGCATTGCACGTGCGCCGGCGTCAGATCACCATTGGTGTCCAACACGCCGAACCCGTCAATGTCAGGATCAACAGTGTAGGCTTCGAAGCACATTTGCGCGGGAGCTCCCGTGCTCGGGTCACCCTCCATAGCCTGCACCCAGAAAAATCCGTAGGTATCGCCCTGTTGGAACATAGCGCTATTTCGCTCAGGGTCAGTCAGAGAACGAAGCTTACCCGCAGCACCACTAACTACAAACCGGGTGCGACCGCAGGATTCAACCTCGTCGAGTAACTGCAGATCGTGATCATGGCCGGTCATGATAAAGTCCGTGTAATCACACACAGCCTCTTCAAGAAAATCTTTCCAACGCTGACCGGAGATAACAGGGAGAATAAAAGATGGAATAAAGTCATAGTTGCCGGCATTGCCATGGAACCCGTTTGAAAGGTACGGGTGATGAGCAATCGAAATATTGAACAGCGCATTCGATGAAATCAGCTCATCCTGAGCCCAGAACAACTGTTGCATGCCATAGTTTTGCCAAGTGAATCTTGAGTCCGCATCTGCAACCAGCGAGGCAAGAGGATTCGAATCCAGCGACACAATTTTAACCAACGGCTTGCCATCGCGAGTCAGGGGAGTATTGAGCGTAGGGATCTTCGTTGAATCAACCGAATAATATCGATCCGGCATGTTCCATCTGGGGCTGTTTCCCTCATAATGGTAATCAACCTGAATGTCTCCGCGGCTGTTATTTGCGCCGTCACCACCAACGTAACCGGTGTTATCGTGATTACCTAACACCATGTAAAACGGGGTATTCCCCATCGGCTCAAAGGGCTTCTCAAACTTGTCAATGAACTGAGCATCCGCCACCGATGTTGCGCCGTCCTCGTAGATGTTGTCGCCAAATCCCAGCACAAATTCACAAGATCCAGCCACTTCACCTTTGATCCGACAGACATCAGCCATGGATTGACCCACTGCAAACTGCCCTGCACTGCCTGAACCAGAATCTCCCATGGCAATGAACTGCGTTGAGGCTACCGAACGTGGGCTACCCTCGTTCTCCATCCCGCTGCCACCTGCGCTGTCATTAGGCTGCCCTTCGTTCTCCGCTGACTCACCGCCACCGCCACCACATGCGGTCAATAAACCAACCAGCCCACCAACAACAAAAGGTTTGAAAATCTTGTTCATACTACCGACTCCTGAAAGCTTACCTGTTTTACAACGTCTGCAAGGTACTGCTGATGTTTCATCGTGGCCGGCGGTGCAAGCAGACTAACCTGCGCACTACGTGGCCTTGTGGGTTGCAAAACGTTCTGGTCAACAATCAAACGGTAAGGTGCCCGATTTTGATCAGACTTTGCATTCACCGCGACCAGCCGCCGCTTGCTGTCATCCAGTTCACCCTTTCGAGTCTCATCGGCTATGGTCGTCACATAATGAAACTCGGCTTGAGCTCGCTGTCGGGTCACATCCATTAAAATGAACCCTCGGGTTTGTAGCTCGCTGTACTTAACATGGGGGTTCACCACTGGCAGTGCACCAGAGACGAGCTCTGCAAGGCCCGCAGGAAACCCAGGCGATGTGACAGACGGGCAGACAAATTCAACCGCTAGTGCCTCACGGTTGAATAGATCGCCCAGCAGGCTTGAAGGGTTACGGTAAATTTCATTAGCCCATGACGTGTGGATATCCCCCGTGAAAATGACGACGTTCTCCACAGACCCATCGATTGCATCCAATATTCGCTTCCGGCTTGCGGTGTAACCATCCCACTGGTCCATATTGATGCCCTGCTGAGTTGTTCCATAGGGCAGAAACGAAAGCAGTTCAGGCTGGGGCAACTCCGCCAGGTTTAACTGGCCAAACATGACCTGTTGACCGATCATCTTCCATACAGCACCAGACTCAGCCAGCCCGCTGGTCAACCAGTCCATCTGATTGTCACTGATCAACTTACGTTCTGGATCGGTTCTCTCCGAGCCGATCGGTAAAGAGGCTTGAGCGTCACGACCCTCAATTCGCGTATCAAGCATCCAGAGATCAATCAAGTCACCGTAATAAAACCGGCGCCACAACCGCATACTGTCCTCATCGAACGACCGGACCGGCATCCATTCGAAGTAAGCCTTCGCCGCTGCGAGTTTTCGTGTTTCCCAGTTGCCCTCACTTTCGGGCTGGTGATTCTCAGCTCCGTCTTTAAAGGCGTCATTGGTGAACTCATGATCATCCCAGATACAAATCATCGGATACTGCTGGTGTACCGCCTGCAAATCGGGGTCACGCTTGTATTGGCTGTGTCGCTCCCGGTAGTCCGAGAGCGACACAATCTCATTAGCTGGTGAGTGGACGCGATTGGGCACACTGGCGGGGTCGTCGTAAGTTCCGGGCTCGTACTCGTATAAATAGTCGCCAAGATGTAAGACAAAATCGAGGTCTCGGTCTTCGACCTTGGCGAGTGCGTTGTATACCGAGAAATGCCCATAAGGGAAGTTAGAGCAAGAAACCGTCGCGAACCTTACACGGTTAACTCGCTGCGTCCTGCGCGGAAATGTTCTGGTGCGGCCGACCGGTGAAGCCGCATTACCGGCCACGAAGCTGAAATAATACCAGGTGTCTGGCTTCAAACCCGCAGCATCGACCTTAACGCAAAAGTTGTTCTTTTCATCTGCGGTTGCCGCAAACACCATCGGTTCTGCAAACTCAGGCGTCTCGCTGACGATGGCCTGAACCGGGATTGAGGTTTGAGTCGGATCGTCCGGCGTAAATCTGGTCCACAAAATAACCCGGTCTTCCAGCGGATCACCAGACGCCACGCCGTGCTCGAACCTACCCGAGAAGACTTGCTCAAACTCGCCAGAACGATCAGCACCACCCCCGGAAGGTCCTGATTCACTCTCATCTGGCAACGACGAACCCGAGCCGCCACACCCCACCAATCCGGCCAAAGGAACACATGCGGTGGTCGCAAGGAAAGATCTGCGCTTCATAACTACACCCAAAGTCTAATTGACTCTTTGGAGTGTAAAGAAGAAATGTGACACTTATATTAATATTATCGCATGACACAATATATTCGTTATTAACAGCGTGTTACCACCCACATCATGTCATTAAAGGCGGCATACTCATTAAATCGACGACTTTACCGACTGCCCCAATTTTGATCGCTTCGTTTGGCATCCCGAACACAACACACGATTTCTCGTCCTGGGCAAACGTCTCTGCACCTGCATTGCGCATCTGCAATAAGCCACGAGCACCATCATCACCCATGCCGGTCAGAATAAACCCCTTTGCATTGGAGCCCGCCGCTGTGGCAACCGATTGAAACAAAACGTTAACCGACGGTCTGTGCCGACAAACCTGAGGTCCATCTTTAAGGTGGGTGTAATAAAAGCCACCGCGCCTCTCAACCTGCAAATGTATGCCACCACGGGCAATGTAGACATGCCCGGGTAAAACGCGCTGACCCTCGCCCGCCTCCTGCACGTTAAGTTCACATAAAGAATTGAGACGTTGCGCAAAGGCAGATGTGAACTGGACTGGCATATGCTGAACAATAACAATCCCTGGCGTAGTCACCGGTAAAGCACGCAGCAACGCCTCCACTGCTACGGTACCGCCCGTCGATGATCCTATGGCTATGATCCGGTCAGTGGTTACGGACAACGGACTTGCCTGGCAGGAACGATCCGACCGGGCCCCAACCGCTGCCTCAAACCGCATGATTGGCGGTGTGGTCAGCTTTACAGATGACTTAGCAGCTCCCTTAACAGCCCTTACCAGGTCTCTGGAAGCTTCCTCAAGATAACTTTTGAGACCAGAAGTGGGTTTGGCAACGATGTCCACGGCGCCTGCTGCCAGCGCGTCGAGAGTAGTTTGAGCACCTTTAACCGTCAATGAAGAACAAATAATCACAGGCAGCGGCCTTGTGGACATGATTTTTTTCAAAAATGTCAGGCCGTCCATCCGTGGCATCTCGATATCCAGGATGACAACATCGGGCCACTCCGACTCCATGAACTTCATCGCAAAGATCGGGTCGCTCACCGCACTGATAACTCTAATGTCGCCATCGGACTGAAGGACGTGTGTCAACGTTTGCCTCACAACCGCCGAATCGTCCACAATCATCACCCGCACAGGGCCGTCTGCTGCCATAAAATCCCTCACATAAACATCATTTGGCCTTTATGTAGACCGACGGCTGGACCTGCTCCAATCCGTCTATCAGGCCCAGCACCGACTCAGCATGACCGATAATCAGCCTTCCACCGATGGCAAGACGCTCGATCACCTTCTGAAGTATTCGTTTCTTCTTGTTTGCATCGAAATATATCAGGACGTTCCTCAAAAAAATCGCATCGTATATTTTATCGCAATCAACATCTGACATGAGGTTTCGATTGCAAAAATAGACCCTTTTCCTGAGGCTTTCCTTAATCATGAATTGGTCCTGATAGGCACCCCTACCCCTCAGACAATACTGCTTAAGATACCGTTGTGGAACACGATCAGAAGCTCTGAGTGGATATAGCCCCTGCCTCGCAATGTCCAACATGGATTCCGACAAATCGGATGCGTCGATTTCCCAAAAATTGTTTCCCGAATACTGATCCAAAACCATTGCGATGCTGTAAGGCTCTTCTCCTGAAGAACATGCAGCACTCCATATCCTGAGAACCTTTCCGGCATCTCGATATTCTTTGGCTAGCTTAGCCATCAGCTTAAAGTGATCTACTTCACGAAAAAAAGATGTCTCATTAGTGGTCAAAAGATCAACGACCAACCGCTTTTCCGGCTCGTTACCCGCCAACTGAACCCATGCCAGATAATCTGCATAGTTCTTTTTTTTCGTAGCCCTAAGCCTGCTCTCAAGACGTTGAGCAACAAGGTACTGTTTGTTTCTTGAGAGGCTAATGCCAGATTCCGCCTCAAAAAAACGCATAAACCCTTCAATCGCTGATTCATCCGAAGCAGACATACCACTTTTTTTTATTGTCACATTTAAATTCATCCAAAGATGATGTCAGGCATTTGCAGAAACCTTGCTGTTTTGACTGACGAATCCATTTATATCGGCCAGCTCCTCGACAGATAGGACCTTATCTACACACAAGATAATGACGAAGCTCCCGTTAAGCTTTCCCATGCCCTGAATAAAATCGGCTCTTATTTTTGCGCCAAAGCTCGGCGGCGGCTCTACATTATCACTACTAATTGAAAGAACTTCCGAAACCGTATCGACAAGAATGCCTATTTCCTGATAGCCATTATCTGTGGGGACTTCGACAATCACGAAACATGTACGTTTGGTTGGGGTATTCTTATCACCTCCAAATCGTACCTTTAAATCAACTACAGGTACCACCGAGCCCCGGAGGTTTATAACACCTCTTATAAATGGGGGCATTAAAGGAACGCTGGTCAGGGAACTGTATTCCAGTATTTCCTTAACTTTCATTATTTCAATCGCAAAAAGCTCCTCATCAACGGAAAAGGTCAAAAAATCAGAGACAGCACTGTCCTTTTCCTGTTGCTTTTCACTTCCTTGAAACTGATCCACGGCTTCTTTTTGTTGAGCGGCCATTACAAACCCCCGTAGTATTTAAAATATCAGCTAGCTTCAGCAGGTTCTTTATTGGCAAACCTTCGAATTAGATTGGCAAGATCAATAATCAGAGCCACATTACCGTTGCCCATGATAGTGGAACCGCTAAGACCCTCAAGATTCATAAAAATCGGACCCAAAGGTTTTATCACGGTCTGAAACTCGCCATGTAATTGATCTACCACCAGCCCGGCTTTTTTCGCGCCAGATCGGACGACTACAATATTCTCCCGGGATTCAGGCTGCCCCGGAACCTGGAAAACCTCTCTAAGCCTTAGGAAAGGTAAAACCTCTCCTCGCAGATTCATATAGTTCTGGTCTCGTCCATTCTCGCTTTTATTCAGATTGAGCTCGACACACTCAAGCACCGACTCAAGCGGCATAACAAAAAAGTCGTTTCCAACGCTCACCAGGAAGCCATCTATGATTGCCAGAGTAAGCGGAAGAGTAATCCGTATAGTCGTACCCTGGTCAAGCACACTGGAGATATTAATCCTGCCTCCGATATCCACTACATTGCGCCGCACAACATCCATACCAACCCCTCTTCCAGACAAGTCGGTTACGGCATCTGCAGTGGAAAACCCTGGTTCAAAAATAAGCTGAAACAGTTCTTCGTCACTTAAAACCTGGTCCTCAGAAATCAGCTGTTTTTCCAATGATTTTTTGCGAATTTTCTCCGAATTGAGGCCCCGTCCGTCATCTGAAACTTCAATTACGATAGAGCCTGAATCATGAAAAGCATTTAGTTTCAGAACGCCGCCTTCCCGTTTACCTTTCGCAACTCGCTCCGCCGAAGATTCAATCCCATGATCAATTGCATTCCGGATCAGGTGCATCAACGGGTCGCCAATCTTCTCGACAACCGTCTTGTCCAGTTCCGTTTCAGCCCCGCTTATTTCCAGCTGAATGTTCTTACCAAGCTCTCCTGAGAGATCCCTCACAACCCTTCTGTAGCGGTTAAAGGTATTGCCTATCTGAACCATGCGCAATTGCAGCGCCGCGTCACGAACTTCCTCAATAAGCTCCGTCAGATTACCCATGGACTCCGCAATGGCGTTGTCACCCGATTCCCTCGCTAGCAGCGAAACCCCAGCCCCGGATGTAACCAGTTCTCCGATCAGATTAACCAGCTCATCCAACCTCGCCGCATCCACGCGAATTGATTTACCCTCTGCCTTGACAACAGCTTCTCCTTTCGTCGAGTCAGCCATGGCACCAGGCGCTTCCTCAGAAGCTTCTCTATCGGTTGCCGGAGGCGTCGTTCCCACCTCAAGAATCGCGCCTTTTTGCAAACTCCCAGCCTGTTCAACCGATAAACTTTGGCACCGCACCCACAAATCGAGAAGGTAATCATCGGGCTCTTGCAAAGTTTCGAGAAGTTCGTGGAATGACTCCAAAGGCTGATCCGGCGCCAGTATGTGAATATCGCTACCCTCACGTACAAATTCAAAAACACTTTCAATTTGGTCCCGGGAGGCGTCTGTTCTGAAACATAACTCAAAACCGAAGTAGCAGGATTCAGGGTCAAAGTTGTCTGGTGTGGGCAACCTTTTTTCAACCAGACAAACCCCCACTATCTGCCCTAAACCAGAGAGATAGCGCACAAACGAAAGCGGATCCATTCCGTCCCGAAAGGTGTCCTCCCCGAAACGTAATGAGATATGCCAGTTGTCCCTGGTTACGCGCTGACCAACGCTTGTTACCGGGGGCAGCTGCGCTTCGGTGTCAGAATCAAAGTGGCTTCGCAGGTAGGCATCCAGAGGGTTGTCAGTGCTGGCGCTGCTCCCGGTGCCTGCAGAAGAGCACGGTTCAGGGGTATGCTCCCCCGCCCCTACAAGGTCTTGAAAACCCGGATGCACTTGTCTCAATTTTTCAAGCAAAACTTCACTGCGCTGTTCTGCGGCAGCACTCGCATGCTGCATTCCGTCTGCTACTTCATCAATCAGTGTCCGTAAGTGATCATTGCAGTGTAGAAGTACACTGATAATGTCACCGGTTAACGTTACCGTTCCCTCACGCAGATCATCCAGCCCAGTCTCCAACTCATGGGTAAACCGAACAACATCCTCCAAGCCAAACAATCCTGCGGAGCCTTTAATCGTGTGTGCAGCTCTAAAAACAGAATTCAAGTTTTCCGCAGTATTAGTGTCAGCGGAACTTTCAAGAGCCAACAAGGCATTTTCCATCTCTTCCAGCAACTCTCTGCTCTCGTCCACATAAGTTTGCAGAGCATCTTGCATGTCCATAGACGGGTCTCCCGATTAGTGACCGTTAGTCAAACCGTTTTTTATTATTCTGCACCGACAACGTCAAAAAGTTGCTGCATCACTTCGGGGACATTGGTAAGCAGGAGCTCCCCACCGTTGGCCATCGAGTGATTGCGGCATACCAGCAATACTTGCAGGCCTGCTCCATCAATCTCTTTAATACCGGTGCAATCAACTGAAAGCCTGGCATCCGCCAAATCAAAAACCGGTGCAAGACTCTTTTTCAAAGCCTCCGCGTTGTATATCGTCAGCTCACCGCTGAGCTCAAACGCGCTCTCGTCTGTTTTGTTTAAGAAGTCCTGCATGTGGCCATCTCCCAAAAATCACATCAGTAAAAGCTTCTTGACAGCATCCAACATCTGTTGGGGTTGGAATGGCTTCACAACCCAGGCTTTGGCACCGGAAGCCTTCCCCTCTGATTTCCGGTTCTCACTGGACTCTGTTGTCAACATAATTACTGGGGTGAATTTGTAATCCGGTAACTTTTTAACCTCTTTAAGAAAAGTCAAGCCGTCCATAACAGGCATGTTCACGTCGCTGATGATCAGATTCGCCCGCTTGGCTTTGAGCACCTCGAGTGCTTTTTTACCATTTTCAGCTTCGATGGTTTCATAGCCTGCGCTCTTCAGTGCCATCACAACCACTTGGCGCAAAGAAGCAGAATCATCTACAACCATTACAGTCTTAGTCATTTCTCTCTCCGTCTCAGAACCTTAGAAGAACGTAATTTCCTGACTGCCTGTACCCAATGTTTTAGCACCAGTATGGTTTGCACGTTGTTCCGCCATGGCATAACTCCCTTCCATGTTGCTCAACCATGTTTCCAAATCGAGCAACACCGGGAGCTTGTCCGTGTCTTCCATGGCCTCTTCAAGGGTACTCACGAGTTCGCGCATACTGGATATCACCTGCTGGTTTATCTGATTTACTCGATCCTGAAACTGAAGATCAACCAGAACGCTCTGTAAATCTGTTTCAATGCTTTGAGACGTGTCCTCCATGTTTCTGGAACTGGCTTTCAGCTCAACCAGGATTTGCCCCATCGTATTGAGCACGTTCCGGATACTGGACTCAGACTCATCCAGGTGCGCTTTTTCTCTGTCGCTGGATGAATTGACCAGAGAAACGCTTTTATTGATTGCCTCGTTTGCAGAGGCCACTGTTTGCGTCATGGCATCTGCCGCTTGCCTGCTTCTGCGGGACAGATTTCTCACTTCTTCAGCCACCACGGCAAAACCGCGGCCGTGGTCACCCGCTCTGGCCGCTTCGATAGAGGCATTCAAGGCAAGGAGGTTGGTCTGATCTGAGATTTCAACAACCTCTGTCGACATCTTGAGCAGTGACTGAGTAAAGCCAGCCATGGCCTTTATTTCATCAACCAGACTCGCCCTGCTATCCTGGATCCGCCTAAGGCCCTCTATCGTTTGCTCCAGTGCCAACTCGCTCTGGCGAAACGCAGCATTCACCGACTCACTCTCCGTCACCTGTCTAGACGCCTCGATGGCGACCTCTAAGGCGCTTCTGAGGTTCTCGAATTTGCCAACCAAGCCATTAATGGAATCCAAGGTAAGCGCGTCCGCGCTATCGACCTGTCGACTCCAAATAGGCATCAGTGACGTAACAAGCGGAATAAGAGGGTGCATTTGAAAACATTTGTCAGCTTGATTATGCGTAACGGTCGCTTCTTCTTTATAGAGTTCTTTATTTTTTTGCGCCTTATTATTGACCCAAAATAGAGCAACAACAAAAGACAACAAAAAAAATATGGTTATTAGCATGAGCCAGTCGGGAAATAACCCCACAAGTATTATGGAAAATGCACCAAAAAAGGTCAGCGCGAAGAGAGCACTTCTACATCCAGCCAAGTCAATGCTTGAACCATCTGGTGCGGTCACCTGCTCAAAGCCCTGTTTCATACCGGAACACCTATTCTTAGCATTGGTTAGTTTTGATTATGGACTAGAATTCCATTTTCGCAACTCCGTTGACTAATTTTAACAAATTGATATATATGGAAAATTTATTGAGACAAAATTTATTGCACATTTTTTTTTGTAAAATATTGAAAAAAGGACTCGAAAATCTGAAGTTCTGCTATTTATATAAGATACCACGCAGACGTAATTGGCATTATGTTGCGTGCTAACAATAACTTTACTTAGCCGTGCAGTCTTCATTTGTGCTCGGTAACGACCAGTCATTTTTGATAAGAAACAGGCGACTAAGACATTTCCCAGGTGATGAGGATAATAAGATGCTTGATATGTTCAAACACAACAGGAGTTCTCAGCAAACTCTTTTGGCAGCCACGGGGCGTTGGCTGAATTCTAAATTGGACGATGATCAGGCTGACCTGGAACAGCCTGATTTTTCCAACTTACCTGAGGAACTTAAGCAAGCGCTGCTGAAAGTCGAGATGTTCAGAGCCAAATCCGAAGAGAATGCTCGCTTGGCAGAACAGAGGCTGGATGAATCTCGCAGAATTAATTCAGCGATGGAATGCATGTCGTCAAACGTCATGATCGCTGATGAGGATCACAACATCGTTTACACGAATCCTGCTGTTGTAAAATTTCTGACGGATGCAGAGGCCGACATTAAAGTTTCACTGCCCAATTTCAAAGCTTCAGACCTTCTTACCAGCAGCATTGACCGTTATCACAAAGACCCTTCGGTACAGCGAAAAATGCTGGCGGCGCTTGAGTCCACCTACACTGCCAATATTAAACTCGGTGACCGGCATTTCCGCTTAATGGTCAATCCGGTCAAAGGCGAAGGAGGCCGAAAGCTGGGCCACGTTGTCGAATGGTTAGACAGGACCGCCGAGGAGTTCGCCATAACACAGATGCAGGATGTTGTTCAGGCCGTTCAAGAAGGTGACCTCACGCGTAGAATCACTACAACGGCTAACTCCGACGGCCTGACACGTATTGTTGGTGAAAATTTCAACCAGGTGCTGGAACTGATACTGGACCCTCTCACCGTCGCGTCAACCTACGTTAAGCGTATCGCCGCTGGGGATATTCCTGAGCCGATCACTGATGAATATAAAGGTGATTTTAACGAGATCAAAAACAACCTGAATACCTGTATCAGTGCTGTCAATAAAATGATTAATGATGCGGACCTCCTCTCACAAGCAGCCGTGCGAGGAGAACTAGATACCCGGGCTGATGCCAGTAAGCATGAGGGCGATTTCCGGCGCATCGTCCAGGGCGTCAATGACACGCTGGATGCCGTCATTGGGCCACTGAACGTGGCCGCCGATTACGTGGACCGCATCTCCCGAGGCGAGATCCCCGACCCCATCACCGACGAATACAACGGCGATTTCAACACCATTAAAAGCAACCTGAACCGC
>OFEU01000138.1_pt1 | contig 85954 bp, 98 predicted proteins | sample 1521221 | NCBI WGS metagenome assembly OFEU01 (sample SAMN03766357, study PRJEB24113) | microbial mat metagenome | isolation source: enrichment culture HLUCC-O from microbial mat sample contains cyanobacterium... | reverse complement strand
GGACGTTGGGCCGCAGGAGGTCGTTGCGCGGGGGGTGGGGGCGCGGCGGGAGGGCGCTGAGCGGGGGGTGGGGGCGCAGTTGGGGGACGTTTACTGGTGGGAGGTGCGGGGGGACGAGGGGGACGACGGCCACCGCCGGGGGGTGGTGGGGGAACGGGGGGGCGTTGAGACTGTGTCATAGGTGTTAGAGTTTTTTAGGGATTCGGTGAATTGGTCTTGGGATTAATCTGAGGCTGGGTGCAAACGATGAGAGGATGGAGTGGGTTATGGAGTCGATTGCCGCACCATCACGCTGGGCCGGGTGTGATCGGTTCGGCTAAGACCCGATTCATCTATAGGTCTCCTGTATTGTCTCCTGTATTGTCTCCTGGAACCGGGGCCGGTTGTAAACCGTAAATTCCTCTAACATCTTCCCGGGTTTGGCCCCAACGTTACGGGGCTATGCTTGTACCATTGTTGTCGATGGTGTTGTTGGCTTATACCATACTCTGCGATCGCCGCTTATGTCGTCTATGTCTCCTCGTGTTTGTATTACCCTGGGAACTCGCCCTGAGGCCATTAAGCTGGCTCCCGTTATCCGTTGCTTCCAACGGTCTTCTGAGTTTGAGACTCAGGTCATTTTAACGGGACAGCATCGAGAAATGGTGCAACAGGTGATGGCGTTGTTTGAACTGACAGCCGAGCGAGATCTCGATATCATGAAACCCCAACAAACGCTGACCGACATTACCCGTCGCAGTTTGCAGGGACTTGAATCGGTCTTTCAAGAGCTACATCCGGACTTGGTGATTGTTCAGGGAGACACAACGACGGCTTTCGCTGCGACACTGGCTGCATTTTATCAAAAAATCCCTGTTGGTCATGTCGAGGCGGGGTTACGGACGGATCAGCTATTTGACCCCTATCCTGAGGAAGCCAATCGCCGTTTAATTTCCCAACTGACGAGTTTGCACTTTGCTCCGACGACTCGTGCGGTGGAGAATTTACGGAAGTCTGGAGTGATTGGGGCAATTCATCATACGGGAAATACGGTCATTGATGCCTTATTGTCGGTGGCGGCCCAAAGGCCAAGCTGTGAGGTGCCGGGCCTGGATTGGGGACAATATCGGGTCCTCCTGGCCACAGTCCATCGGCGGGAGAATTGGGGGACGCGCCTTAAGTCTATTGCAGAGGGCTTTTTACGGATTCTAGATCAGGTCCAAGATACGGCTCTATTGCTGCCGTTGCATCGCAATCCGACGGTGCGTGAGCCGTTGCAAGAGATGTTAGGGAACCATGAGCGAGTCTTTCTGACGGACCCTTTAGACTATACGGCCCTGGTGGGGGCGATCGCCCGCTGTACGTTGCTGTTAACGGACTCAGGCGGCTTACAAGAAGAGGCTCCTGCTCTGGGTAAACCGGTGTTGGTGCTGCGGGAGACGACAGAGCGGCCCGAGGCGGTTGAAGCGGGGACTGCGAGGCTGATTGGGACTGACGGCGATCGCATCGCCTCAGAAGCCGTCACACTCCTACAAGATCCCCAGGCCTATCAAACCATGGCCAATGCTGTGAACCCCTTTGGGGACGGTCAGGCCTGCCAACGGATTTTACAAATTGTGTCACAGTATCTTCAGGGCAACCCTGCCACTTGACTCATACATCTGGCCCTAACACGGAGTCTTAACGCGGCATTCCAATGCACAGTGCCTTTCGACAAATGCTCCTAGGCGCCGTTGTGTTCCTTGGCACCCTCGCCGCTGCCGTGGTGGGCTATGTCCTCCTCGGCTGGGAGTTAATTGACGCTTTTTATATGGTGGTCATCACCATCTTCGGAGTGGGTTATGGCGAAGTGAACCCACTCGATTCTACAGCGGAAAAAGTGTTTACGATTGTTGTCATCATTGCCGGAACATCATCGGCTGTGTATATCGTGGGAGGATTCATCCAAATGATCACCGAAGGAGAAATTCATCGAGCCCTCGATGCTCAACGTAAAACCAAGGGAATTGAACAATTAACGGGACATTCGATCATCTGTGGCTTTGGGCGCATGGGACAAATTCTTGCGAAACGGCTCTATGCGGCCCGTAAACCCTTTGTTATTATCGATCGCAATCCCGATTTACTCGAAACCGCTGAAGCTCTGGGTTATCTCGTCCAGGTGGGGGATGCCGCCGAAGAAGAGGTGTTGCTGTCGGTGGGGATTGAACGAGCTCAGGTCTTGGCGGCGGTGTTGCCCGAGGATGCGGTGAATGTCTTTGTCACCCTGACGGCTCGGGGATTGAAGCAGGATATCACAATTCTGGCTCGGGGAGAGAAGCCAACGACTGAGAATAAACTGCGTTTAGCTGGGGCAGATCTGGTGGTGCTGCCGGCGGAAATTGGTGCCCTACAGATGAGTAACTACATCACGCAACCGACGGCTTTTGAGTTTTTTGAGCAAGATGAGGGGGGCCATACTCTCAATGAGATGCTGGCCCAGATTCAACTGCAACTGATAGAGGTCGATGTGACCCGAGACTCCCGCCTTAATGGCCGTTCTATTGGTGAGGTTGAAGTTTGGGGCAAGGGCCTATTTCTGCTGGTGGCCCTGCGTCGCGCTAATGGTCAAACCCTCTCTCATCCCTCGACTTCAGAACGACTCCAGCGTGGGGACACGATTATGGTCATTGGCCATATGGAGGACTTGCTGAAATTCAATTCCCGCTAGGCGAAGACGCGATGTTGAAGGGAGGGCATTTGGCCGCGAACTTGGTCTAATCGTTGGGGGTTAATTTCGGCGATGGCAATCCCAACTTTTGTGCCAGCATCGGCGATGACGGTCCCCCAGGGGTCGATAATGGCGGCATGGCCGTGGGAGTGACGGATGCCATAATGGCGGCCGGTCTGGGCTGGGGCGATGACGTAGGCGGTATTTTCGATGGCCCGGGCCTGTAAGAGCACTTGCCAATGGTCTTTGCCGGTGTAGGCGGTGAAGGCGGCGGGAATAAAGAGGACATCGGCCCCTTGGCGGGAGAGATGACGATACAGTTCGGGGAAACGCACGTCGTAACAGACGGATAGGCCAAGTTGGCCTAACTCGGGGGAGGAATAAACGGGAGGTAGGTCGGTTCCGGCGCGGACGGTGCTGGATTCTTGGTAGGTGTTGCCGTCGGGCAGGTTAACATCGAATAAGTGAACTTTGTGGTAGCGGGCCAGTTCCGTGCCGCTGGGGTCGATGAGTAATGCCGCGTTGTAGGCCTGGGTCTCGCTGACGGGGATGGGAAAGCCACCGCCGAGAAGGCTAACTTGATACCGTTGGGCCATGGTTTTGAGGAACAGTTCGCTCTCTTGGGCGATTTGGGATGCTTGGGCGATTTTGTCAGCTTCTTCTCCGAGGAAGGAAAAGTTTTCCGGCAATCCGATAAGTTCGGCTCCTCGGCGCACGGCAAGGTCGATTAACTCTTCAGCTTGTGCCAAATTTCGCTGGAGATCTGGCACGCTTGTCATTTGAATTGCCGCAGCAAGGTAGGACTTCATGGATTTTTCTCGAAAGGACGGTCGATATGGCGCTTCAATGGGACTGGCGATCGCGACCTTAACGATTTTAGCGGCGATCGCCCCTTCGGCAAATGCCCAGGAGCGCTGCCAACGCACGGAGGGCTACACGCTCTGTTTTGACCGAGATTGGCTACGGTATTATACCCAGCCTCAGACGACTTTGGACTGGCAAACCTATCTACGCACTCGGATTCCGCCGGATGCGTCGGACTATTATCCTGAGATTGACCGGATTTATCGTGAACTCCTCGAACGGGCGGCGACGGAACGGGAACTCGAACGCTGGGCTCATGCGATTTTGGCGGGACTGTCTCTGACGGAATTACGTCGCACCTTGGTGCAAGGGGAGGAGGTTGAGGCTCGGATTAATGGGATTTATCAGGCTATCCTAGGACGAGATGTGGATGAGGGAGGGTTACAGACTTGGCGGCGCAAGTTGGCGGAAGGCTCTAGTATTGCTGATATTTATGAGGAGGTCTCGAGTAGTGAGGAGGCCTTGCAGCGCCGTCAAGATTCTCCTTAATTTTGATTTGTGTGGGTCAAATAACAAGCGATCGCAGAGAATTAAGGGCTATTTTGTTGATAGATTTGCTTGAAATTTGGCTGGTTTTGATGGATGTTTTAATCTCAGAGTGACCCGTCAAATGATAGGCTAACTAGAAGTTGTTTCATTCGTTTTAGGTATGACAAAACAGACGTTTTCTATTGCTAGAACCTATCATGAGCGAACTAAATATGATCCAGATACGATCAATCAACGGGTTCCAAACATTGATTGGGATCGTCCTCCGGTTCCTTTTAAAGACTATCCTATCGGGACAACGATTGACTTAAAACCCCATATCGGCGATCGCCAAACGGTCCTCTCACGTCTATCTCATCTTCTCTACTGCACCTATGGGGTGACGGCACGGATTCCTCAGATTGCCCGCCAGGACTTGTTTCTACGGGCGGCGCCTTCGGCGGGGGGTCTCTATCCGGCGGAAGTTTATCTGCTGTCGCAGCTGGATGGGGAGTTACCTCAAGGACTCTACAATTACCAAGTTCGGGATCATTCTTTGGTCCGGTTTTGGGACAGTGATCCGACGGCGGCCCTCAAGTCCGCCTGTTTTAGCCATCCGGCTTTGGAAAATGCTCCGTTTGTGATTGTGACGACGGCGGTCTTTTTCCGCTCCTCTTGGCGCTATCAGGATCGGGCGTATCGTCGCATTCATTTGGATACGGGGCATTTGTTGGGCAATTTGGAACTGGCGGCGGCGTTGACGGATTATCGGCCTTACTTGATTGGGGGGTTCCGAGATCAGGCGCTGAATGATTTGCTATATCTTAATGGTGAGGAGGAAGGGGCGATCGCCGTGGTGGCCCTGCAAGAACGACACCAGGTGACTGGAGATCGCTCCTTCGCGACGGCCTTGGCTTCAGAGACGGATCACGATTATCCTGAGTTACCGGATGGTTCTCTGTTGGGCTATCTGCATCAGGCCAGCGCTATTGACTCTGCCCCGAGTCAGTCAGAATCGGCTCAGGAACCGGCAACGGATGAGGGGGATAACTGTGAAGATAAGTATAATTTCCCCTTCTGTACGAAGGTTAGCACGGTTAGTGATCCTCTCGATTGGGGTGAAGGGGGGACAGGGTTGGAGGCGACGTTACTGCAACGGCGATCGACACGGGCTTATCAGGGCGGTGCAGAGATTGAGTTGGAACAGGTGAAGGCCCTGTTAAATTTCGCCTATCAACCGCAACCGGTGAGCCAGTTAAGTACAAATAACGCCGAGGAATCCTCCCCGGATCGCTGGGAGTTGCCCAATTTTTGCGATCGCGATTTAATTCAAACATTTGTGGCCACAACGGCTGTCAATGGTTTGGATGATGGCTGCTATTATTACGCACCCCAGGCTCAGGAATTACGGCAAATTCGCTTTAAAAACTTCCGCCGTGAACTCCATTTTCTCTGTTTAGGCCAGGATTTAGGGCGAGATGCGGCCATGGTGGTGTTCCATACGGCGGATTTAGATGGGGCCATTGCTCGCTGGGGCGATCGCGCCTATCGTTATTTACACTTAGATGCGGGCCATTTGGGGCAACGTCTGAATTTAGCGGCCACTCATCTACGCTTAGGGGTTAGCGGTATTGCTGGCTTTTTCGATGATCGCGTCAATGATGTGCTGGGGATTCCCCCTGATGAAGCGGTGTTGTACATTACAACTCTAGGACAACCGCGCAGTTCCCGCCGTCCCTGATTCCTGTTTTTGTTCCCTTCTCGTTCCCTTTAACTGACGGTATGCCAATTCACTACCCGACTCATCCCCCCATTCCACCCCATACTTGGCAATGTCCTCTTGGCCAAGTGTGGGAGAATCCCTATCGAGTCCGTTATGCCAGTAATCTCGATGATGGCCCGGATCATGGAATGCCCTTGGGAGGGTTTGGGGCGGGGGCTATTGGGCGATCGCCCCAGGGAACGTTTAATCTTTGGCATCTTGATGGGGGGGAACATCTCTTTAAACCCCTCCCCGGTTGTCAGTTCTCGGTGTATGAGGAAACGGAGGGGGGACAACGGCAAGCCTATGCCCTCTCGACGGTTCCGCCGGAGGATGGAACCTTAGAGAGTTGGGATTGGTATCCGGCTGAAACTGAGGCGGGAGAGTCCACGGGAACCTATCATGCTCTCTATCCCCGCAGTTGGTCGGTGTATGAGCAGGTGTTTAACTGTTATCTCACCTGTGAGCAGTTCTCGCCGATTATTCCTGATAATTATCAAGAAACCAGTTATCCCCTGGCAATTTTTGAATGGACGGCTCATAATCCCACCGATGAGCCAATTACATTGAGCATTTTATTAACTTGGGAAAATATCGCTGGTTGGTTTACGAATACCCTGAAATCCCCGGAGGTACGAGTTCGCGATGATGGCAGTCCGGTTTATGATTATGAGTCTCGCTGGGGAAACTCTCAGGGGAATGTGAACCGTTGGTTAGAGGATTTTTCTCGTTTAGGCTGTTTGCTCAATTCTGGGACTATGGGCCAGGAGGCGATCGCCGAGGGAGAGGGGCAATTTGCCCTGGCAACGGTGACGAATCCGGCGGTGAAGGTGTTTTATCATTCTCGCTGGAATCCGGCGGGAGATGGCTCGGAAATTTGGCGCTCTTTTGCCGAAGATGGCAGTTTGGAGAATTGGGAGGATGAGACTCCGGCGGCGGCTGGGGAACGGATTGGGGCGGCGATCGCGGTGCGCTTTACGGTGCGTCCGGGCAAAACCCGCAAGATTCCCTTTATTTTGGCCTGGGATTTCCCGATTACGGAGTTTGCGGCGGGGATTACGGCCTATCGTCGCTATACGGACTTTTTTGGTCGCAATGGGCAAAATAGTTGGTCGATGATTCGCACCGCCCTGAAGCATTCGGATATGTGGAAGGAGGCGATTGTGGATTGGCAAACCCCAATTTTAGAGGATGAGTCGCTGCCGGGTTGGTTCAAGATGGCGTTGTTTAATGAACTGTATGACCTCAGTAGTGGGGGCAGTTTATGGACGACGGCAAATCAGGATGAACCGAAGGGACATTTTGGGGTTTTAGAGAGTTTTGATTATCGTTGGTATGAAAGTTTAGATGTCCGTTTGTATGGGTCTTTTGCCCTGTTAAAACTTTGGCCACTGTTGGAAAAATCGGTGATTCGCTCTTTTGCGCGGGCCATTCCCACGGGAGATGAAACGCCCCGTGTAATTGGCTATAATGGGGCGGCGGCGATTCGCAAGGCGGTAGGCGCAACGCCCCATGATTTGGGGGCAGCCAATGAACATCCTTGGGTTCAAACCAATTACACGAGCTATCAGGATTGTAATCTTTGGAAGGATTTACCGTGCGATTTTGTGTTGCAAGTTTATCGGGATTTCCTGTTTACTGGAGCCCAAGATATTGAGTTTTTACAAGACTGTTGGCAGGGGGTAGTTCAGGCGATCGCCTATCTGAAAACCTTTGACAAGGATGGGGATTCTATTCCCGAAAATGGGGGCGCACCGGATCAGACCTTTGATGATTGGCGGTTGCAGGGGATTAGTGCCTATTGTGGCGGCTTATGGCTGGCGGCCCTGGAGGCGGCGATCGCCATTGGGGAATGCTTAGAAACTGCTGTAAAACCCTGGAATACCAGTAATTCCCACCAGAATATCCCCGAACCAGCGCAGGTGTTACCTGAGTATCGGGCCTGGCTTCAGGAGGCGAAACCCCGCTATCACAATACCCTCTGGACTGGTCGCTATTATCGCCTTGATAGTGAGAGTGGTTCGGAGGTGGTGATGGCGGACCAACTTTGTGGCCAGTTTTATGCGCAACTGTTGGGGTTAGAGGATATTGTGCCGCGCAATTGTGCGGACTTGGCTCTGAAAACGGTGTATGAGAGTTGTTTTGTCCAGTTTAATCAAGGCTTAGAGACGCCGATTGGGGCCGCCAATGGGGTGATGTTGGATGGTTCCCCGGAAGATCCCCAGGCGACGCACCCGCTGGAAGTTTGGACGGGGATTAACTTCGGGATTGGGGCGTTTTTGGTTCTGATGGGGTTGAAGACGGAGGCGCTGATGATGACGGAGGCGGTGGTGCGACAAATTTATGAGGGGGGTCTTCAGTTTCGCACGCCTGAGGCGATTACGGCGGCCCGAACCTTCCGTGCGGGACATTATCTACGGGCGATGGCGATTTGGGCGATGTATGAGGTTTGGTGTCGAGATGATTCGTTGAGGGGAAGATAGAGGCTATGGTGGCTGTACAAACTCAACCGCTGGAGTTTGAGGCGTTTCTGGCGCAGTATCCTGACGATGGCCGGCGCTATGAATTGATTGAAGGGGAAGTGATTGCGGTGTTACCGACGGGGCCTCATGAGGAGATTGCGGGGTTTTTGCTGGCGGAGTTTAATGTGGCGATTCGTCGGGGGGGATTTCCGTATACGATTCCCCGGGCCTGTTTGTTGAAACCTCAGGCGCCGCGATCGGGGTATCAGCCGGATGTGGCGGTATGCGATCGCCGTCAATTGCGCCAGGAACCTCTCTGGAAGACGGCTTCTGTGATTGAGTCGGGGGCGACGGTTCCCTTAGTGGTTGAGGTGGTTAGCACGAATTGGCGGGATGATTATGGCCATAAATTGATTGAGTATGAGGCCATGGGGATTCAGGAGTATTGGCTGGTGGATTATCGGGCCTTGGGTGGGGTGCGATATATCGGAACGCCGAAGCAACCGACGATTACGATCGCGAGTTTGCTGGAGGGGGAGTATCAGTTACAACAGTTTAGGCGGGGGGATAGGTTGGTGTCAGGGGTTTTTCCGGAGTTACGGTTAACGGTGGATGAGGTGTTGGGAGTGATTGAAGAATCCCCTCAGTAGGGGCGAAAAATTTTTCGCCCCTACACTGGTAAATTTTCGCCGTGGCTGAGCGATCGCAAGGGATGGATCGCCCATCGGGATTTACTCGTCGCCAGTGAGTTGTTGTTTGAGGCGGGCGATCGCCGCTGCATCGAGTTTGACTTTCACTTCCAACAATTGAGGTTTATCCCGGAAAACGAGCAAGCCCTTCTCATTATTCACCACACATTGAACCTCGGGCTGAGTCAGTTCCACCGTCTCATACTTCACTTGGGGTAAACTGACCCGAATGGCAACGTTGGGGCGAGATTTGGGATAAACAAACAGTTGCTGCTGTCGAGTTTCGAGTTCTAGGGTTCCGGCGGTAATGTTACGGGGCGCTTCTTCGTCGGGTTTGCGCCAGTATACCGTGATGCCTTTCAGTTCCGGTTCGGCCATGGCAAAGCGTTCGTCAAACCGCTGGGGTTCCCAGTCGAGTTGGCCCACCTCCTGGCCGTCGGGAACGATGCGTTGTTGCCAGAGAATGCTTTTACCACTGAGTTTTGACCACCATTGACGAATGGCATCAAGATTGGCGCTATTTTCGGGATGTTCGCTGCCGTATTGCCAGGTCAGTTTGGAGTCCATAGGGATATCTCGCTTGTGAAAGTTTGGGATAATTATCTATCTGTATCTTACAAATTTTCCCGGAATACCCGTTAAGGCTCGTTTATGGCGTTACCGATTGTGCATCATCCTGATTATGTGGCCCCTCTGCCGCCAGGCCATCGTTTCCCGATGCAGAAGTTCTCGCAACTCTACAGTTATCTGTTGCGTCAGGGAATCGCCACGCCGGATCAGGTTCACGTTCCCAGTTTACCGCCTCGGGAGGTGCTGGAATGGCTCCATGAGGGGGAGTATGTGGAGGGCTATTTGACGGGAACGCTCCCGGAGAAGGCGCAACGACGGATTGGCCTCCCTTGGACACCAGAGTTGGCGCGACGCACCTGTTTGGCGGTGGGGGGAACGCTGTTGACGGCTCAGTTGGCTCTGGAGACGGGGTTAGCTTGTAATACGGTGGGGGGAACTCATCATGCGTTTCCGGGGTTTGGTTCGGGGTTTTGTATTTTTAATGATTTGGCGATCGCGGCCCGGTTCGTGCAAAAGCGGGGATTGGCGCGGCGAGTGTTGATTGTGGATTTGGATGTGCATCAGGGGGATGGAACGGCGGTGATGTTTCAAGGGGATGAGACGGTGTTTACGTTCTCGATGCACTGTGGGGTGAATTTCCCGAGTCGTAAGCAAGTGAGTGATTTGGATGTGTCGCTGCGGGAGGGGATGGAGGATGATGAGTATTTACAAACGTTGGCTGAGTATTTGCCGGATCTGTTGTCTCAGGTGAAGCCGGATTTGGTGCTGTATGATGCTGGGGTGGACCCGCATTTGGGCGATCGCCTGGGGAAGTTGGCGTTGACGGATACGGGGATTTTTCGCCGGGAGATGCAGGTGTTGGGAACGTGTTTGGGGGCGGGATATCCGGTGGCTTGTGTGATTGGTGGGGGCTATAGTACGGATTTTGCGGCGCTGACGTATCGCCATAGTTTGTTGCATCGGGTGGCCGCTGATCTGTTCCGTCAGTATCGTTTGGGTTGAGGGGGCGATCGCACCTGTCTCGGCTACGCCAGTATACTGAAGGGATAACGATACTAAGGATGACTTTATGCAATTGATGAGTAGACAAGGACTGATCGGGGCGATCGCCGCCTGTTGGGGGCTACTGATGCTCCTGGTTCCGGGATTGGCCTGGGCTGATGATGCGCCGACTTCGACAACGATGCCCGATTTGGGAATCTCGGAGATTACTGACTCGGGGGCAATTTCCTCGGAAAAGGTCAGTCAGTTTGCCAATGCTTATATTGGAATTGTTGATCTCATTAGTGGCCGCAGTGAGGAATTGCAACAAGCCGAAACCGCTGAAGAGTACAACCAACTCGAACAGGAATTGGAAGCGGCGGCGATCGAGATTATCCAACAGACGGGATTGACTCCTCCGGAATACTTGCAATTGTTAACGCTGGCTGACACAGATACTGAGTTTAGTGAGCGAGTTGCGACGCAAATTCAAGATATTGAGCAATAGGAGTCAACGGTAACGGTTGAGTTAGGGTGGGGGGAGATGGCTCCCCCCAACTTGTGTCTTAGGGCCTTCGTTAACGGGCTGAGGAGGATTGGGCTAAGTCATCAATGAGCCGTTGCAAGTCGTTGGCATCGGCGTTGTAGACTTCTTTACAAAATTCACAGGTGGCCTCGGCCCCACCATCTTTGTCAATCATATCCTCCAACTCACTGACCCCCAGAAGTTTGAGAGCGCCCAACAGTCGATCCCAGGAACAGCCACAGTGGAAGCGCAACATCTGCACTCCGGGGAGAATTTTCAGGTCTAAATCCCCTAAGAGGGTCTCGAAAATGGCATTGAGGGTTTTTTTCTGTTTCAGCAGGGGCGTAAAGCCCGAGAGTCCCGCTAATCTCGATTCTAGGGTGGCGATGAGGGCATCGTCGCGGGCGGCTTTGGGTAGCACTTGTAGCAGCAATCCCCCGGAAGCGGTGACTCCTTCTGACCCCACGAAGACCCCGAGAACTAGGGCTGAGGGGGTTTGTTCGGAGGTTCCCAGGTAATGGGTGACATCGTCGCCAATTTCTCCAGAGATGAGTTCGACGGTACTGGAGTAGGGGTAGCCGTAGCCAATATCCCGGATTACATAGAGGAAGCCATTGGACCCAACGGCTTGGCCCACGTCGAGTTTACCGTTGGGGTTGGGAGGAAGTTCGACCTCGGGATTGTTGACGTAGCCGCGCACGGTTCCATCCATCCCCGCATCGACGAGAATCCCGCCGAGGGGACCGTCCCCTTTGACTCGCAGGTTAACGCGGGAGTCGGGGTTTTTCATGTTGGAGGCGAGGAGTAGGCCGGCACTCATGGTTCGACCGAGTGCAGCGGTGGCGACGTAGGAAAGTTGATGGCGTTGTCGGGCCTCTTCTGTGAGTCGGGTGGTGATAACCCCGACGCAGCGAATGCCACCATTGGCTGCGGTTGCGCGAATAAGCTGGTCTGCCATGAAAGTTTGGATTGATGAATTCTTTACTTATTGTAGGGAATTGGGAACAGGGAACTTCGGAGCTGGGAACTTCGGAGCTGGGAACGGGTCACACCGGAGTTGGGAATCGGTCCCCCAGACGCTTCTCGATCGGCGATAATAGGGGGGATATGGTTTGATGCCGCTCGCAAGACATAGGGTTAGTATGTTTGGAAGCTTCCAACAGAGTCAGTTACGAATTGAGGTCGATGCGTCAGCTGAGGCGATCGGCCAGAGTTTATTAGAACCGGGTCAGATTCAGAAGTGGTTGGCCCCCCAGCAACTCTCGACTGGACTGCCGCCAAAACTTCATTCGGATTTAACCTTCACCAGTTCCCTCGGCCCGATTACGATTCAACATCGGGTTGAGGTGGCCAATGATCATTGTTTACGGATGATTCTCAGTCAGGGAATTGATGGGTTTCATGAATGGTATTGGGGTGATGGTTGGGTGCAATCGCGCTTAGAAGGGGTATCGGTGTTGCCATTAAATCTTGGGCAAACTCTGAGTTTATGGCGGTTGCGGGAGTTTTTAACGAGGACTAAAGTGGAGGCGGGTTCTTAGGTTTTGTTAACGCCGGGTTAATGTTGCGTTAAACCTAGTTTTACCCTCGTAAAGATTTGGCGATCGCCCGGAAGATTGGCAGTGAAATCAGTTAGGATGCAACTAAGTCTGTATTCAAACTAACATTAGCCAATCTTTTAACCTGAAACCGCCATGTCTGTCCTTCTACAATCCATCTCCCAACCACAACTCCCGGAAGAAACTCCGGTTGCACATCTTAGCTTAGACTCAACCTTAGATGAGCTGAAGTTACACCAATGCAATGTTTCCATCTCTTGTCGAGGAGAAGATGTGATGGAACTATTTAACCAGAATCCCTTACTTCCGGGGGTAATTCTGACTCAGAACCAGGAATTTGTGGGGGTGTTATCACGGCGCAGACTCTTGGAACACATGAGTCAGATTTATAGTATAGAGTTGTTTTCCCGTCGTCCCATCGCCTCTCTCTATCACTTTGCTGGACAGGAAGTCTTTTGTTACCCGAGTCATACTCTCATTGTCATGGCGGCGCGGCGTTCTCTGCAACGTCCCCCGGATTTACTCTACGAACCCATTTTGGTCGAAGTTGAGTCAGGAGAGTATCATTTACTCGATGTTCATCAGCTTTTAGTGGCTCAATCTCACATTCATCAACTGACGACCCAGTTATTACATGAACAAACTCGTCAGCAGATGATGCAGACGGAAAAAATGTCCAGTTTAGGACGTATGGTGGCGGGAGTGGCCCATGAGTTTCGTAATCCGGTAAACTGCATCAATGGGAATATGAGCTTTCTCCAGAACTATTTTCAGGATTTACTGGAGTTGGTGGAGGCCTATGAGGCTGAAGACTCCGTAACTGAGGAGGTTCAGGAACTTAAGGAAAACCTAGAATTTGAGTTTTTGAAGGACGATTTACCGAAGATTTTGCAAACGGTTCGCGAAAGTGCGGAACGCTTGACGAAGATTGTGGGGAGTTTACATGGCTTTTCTCATATGGGAGAAGACCGCTATGAGAACACAAATCTAGAAACCCACCTGGATAATACACTTCTGATTTTAAATAACCGCTTAAAGACTGGGATTACGGTACAAAAGAACTATCATTCGATTCCTGATATTTATTGTGCTTCAGGACAATTGAATCAGGTATTTATGAATTTACTCAGCAATGCAATTGATGCTGTCGATGAGGTGAAGCAACTTGGCAAGGAGCCAATTATCACCTTAACGACCCAGCAAATTGATGAAAAGTGGGTTTCCATTATCATTGAAGACAATGGTCCGGGAATACCAGAAAAAATTCAGAACCGAATTTTTGAGAATTTCTTTACCACCAAGCCAGCGGGGAAAGGAACTGGCTTAGGGTTAGCCATTAGCCATCAAATTGTGGTCGATAACCACCACGGACAGTTAAGTTTTTCGTCAACTCCTGGGGAGGGAACTGCCTTTGAGATGCGTTTACCCATCAAGCCGGTTCAAGCTTAACTGGCTCTTAACTGGCGGGTCAGTGTTTGCTAGAATGCCCCAGGGTCTTGTCGTGACTAGCGGCCATGGCGGCTGAGTTTTGTGAAATTGTTTTGTGAAATTATGGTGGGTATTGATGAGTCTCGTCAGTTTTGTCCGGTTAACATTGCCATTTTGACTATCTCCGATAGTCGCACCTTGGAGACGGACAAGTCGGGCCAACTGTTGGTGGGCCGTCTCGAAGCGGCTGGACATCGGCTGATGCAGCGGCGAGTGGTGAGAGATGACTGTGAGGAGATTGTGGCGGTGTTGCGGGAGTGGGTAGCGAATCCGGAGGTGGATGTGGTCATCACGACGGGGGGAACGGGAGTGACGGGACGCGATGTGACCCCGGAAGCGTTGGCCCAGGTGTGGGAGAAGGAGATTCCCGGATTTGGGGAACTGTTCCGCCGCATCAGTTATGAGAAAATTGGCCTGTCGGCGTTGCAATCCCGGGCCACGGCGGGGGTGGCGCAGGGAACCTATTTGTTTGCGTTACCGGGGTCCTCGGGGGCCTGTGGTGATGGCTGGGATGAGATTCTCCGTTGGCAATTGGACAGCCGCTATCGTCCTTGTAATTTGGTCTCGTTGATGCCTCGCTTGTCGGAAGGGTGAGAGTGGGTTTTATTGCGCTTTACTTGTAGGGCAATTCCCCATTTTAAAATTTTATAAAAAAGGCGCTGCGCGCCAAAAGGAAAAGAGTACAAAAAACAAAGAGCAAAGAGCAAGAGGACAAGAGCGCCAAGGGCTACAGAGTCCGCGCCACGGAACAACACACCCGAAAACCGATGTAGTTGTAGTGATAGACCGGGGTAAACCTGAGGAGGTAGGCACAACGGCAGTTCCAAGGGTAGTCGTACCAAGAACCGCCGCGCAGGAGCCGTTTATTGTCTGTAGCCTCTTCATCCAACCAGGGACGACCATCGCTGGGCGCACCCTGATAATTCTCATGCCAAACATCTAAACACCATTCCCGGACATTGCCGTGCATATCGTACAGCCCAAAGCCATTGGCGGGAAAACTCCCCACAGGGGTTGTCTGTTTACGATATTCTCCTTTGGGACTTTGACCATAGGTGTAATTGCCATCATAGTTAGCTACGTCAGTGGTGATGATATTCCCAAAGGAGAAGGCCGTTGTGGTTCCGGCACGGCAGGCATATTCCCATTGCGCTTCACTAGGCAGTCGATAGTCCCGTCCCGTTGCTTGGGAGAGGCGTCGGCAAAATTCCCTTGCCTCATCCCAACGGACTTGTTCAACAGGACGAGTTTCCCCCTTAAACCGTGAGGGGTCGGGGTCTAGGTCATGCTCAATCTTGGGCAGCCCCGTGGCAACAGCGCGCCATTGCGCCTGAGTCACGGGATATTTGCCCAGGAAAAATTCGGCAACTGTCACCGGATGCTGGGGATACTCATCATCATCGGCCTGTTCTTCACCCTCCGCTGCTCCCATTAAAAATGTCCCCCTGGGAATCTGAACCATTTCTAGGGTCAACGCCATCTCAGCACTAAACAGAGACTCCAGAAACTGCCACCCTTGACCCTGAGAAGACTGAGTCACCACTTCTGACTCAACCTTTTTGAGTTGTACGGTTTCAAAGGCAAAGGGTTCGAGGTCAACCTCATTAGATGCCGTCACTGGCTCAAAATACCCTTGCCTAAACTCAAAGGGTTCCAGGGGTGGAAAGCCGTCATAGGGGGAAAACGGTTCAACAGTAGCTGATATTCCCAGCATTCCATCCATACCACTATCAGCCATGGAAGTCTGAAGTTCCAATAAGGCGGGTTCCAATCCCAATTCCCGCAAGACATCCTCCTGGTCTTGAGCTAATTCAATCCAACGCTGTCGCTCCTCATCCCGTCCCTGAGCCACCACATAGCGCAGGCGTTGACGAAGTCGTGCCGAGGCTTCATCAGGACGTAGACAAGCCAAGGCAAGCCAGTCAAAATCTCGCCCTAAATCCCGAGTTGCCCTGGGATTGTTCGGTAACTTCGCCGTCACATAAGCGGTCATAAACCCGGCCAATTCCTGAAGTCGGACTTCTCCAAAGCGGCTGTCCTGCCCTAACTCTCGTAATAAGACGGCCCGCACCTCCGGGTCCATTTCATAGAGGTCATCACCCACACTGTCAAACCAGGGAAACAGCAACACCTCGGGAACGGCAATCCAGAGACAGTTGGGGAGAAAGTTTTCCCGCAAGCAATAGAGCAGTTCCGAGGTCACGGCAAAAGGAAACGCGGCATGATAGGCCAGGTCAAGATGGCGAAACCCATAGGTTTGCCGAAAGCTGCGGATAATACGGGGGAACGAGGCAATAGGCAAGAGTTTTTTTAGTGTGGATTGTTCGTTGTCAGGGTCATCAGGCGGTGGTTGCGGAGTTGGGCCAAAGCTTGGCTGACTCCGGCTTGGCTGAGTTCAAACATGGCACTGCCGAGGTCTTGGAGGTCTCTGGCGATGGCTTCGGCTGTCGTGCCTTGCCAACGGTCTTCGGGCATAGGGTTAACCCAGACTAGGGCGTGCAGATGGGGGTGAATCTGGTGCAGAACGTCATGGGTTAGGGTCACTCTATCACTGTTGTATCCTCCCCGTGCGGCTCCCCCATCACTGAAAATTAGGGCAACGCTGCGGCTGGGGGAGAGACTGGCAAAGAGATTATCGAAGGGTCGGATATCGGCCCCTTTGGGAGAGCGATAGACAAATCTCTCGGGGACGTTACGAAAATAATACTGCTCGACGCGCTCAAAGTGTTTCGGTTCAATGGTGGCCAGAAGACAATCGCGGGGAAAGCGAAAGGGAACCATCGACCCCTCTACATCAATGAGAAGGAGTAATTCCAAGATATTGACTCGTTTGGCTTCTAGGGGAGGGCTTAAACAGCGTCCCTGAGTGGCCAGTTGGCTTAGGGTGGCGGCGATATCCACCTGACCTGTGGTGCCTCGTCGCAGCAGTCGTCGCACTTTCCGCCAGCTTCGGCGAGTTAGGCGAGGCTGAACGGGACTGTCTCTTGGTTGCAGGCGATAGCCTTCATCGGAGGTCTCTGGGGGTGGCAAATCCCCGCCTCGAAACGCACTGAGGGTTCTGGGACCCCGACGGGGTGTGGGGGGTTGCGGAGGCCGAGGAACGGTGGGGGGAGGAGGGGGAGGGGATGCCGAGGTTGAGTCGTCTGGAGTGGTGGAACCCGTGGCCGTCGGGGCGGCGGTTGAGTCGTTTGGAGTGGTGGAACCTGTGGCCGTTGGGGCGGCGGTTGAGTCGTTTGGAGTGGTGGAACCTGCGGTGGTTGTGGCGGCCGTGCAGTGTTGTTGAAAGACGCCCTCAAAATAACGAACTGTTGCCTCATCCTGAGTTTTGAGCCAGAGGAGACGACAAAGCTGTTTTAAGGAATCCTGACTATTGGCAGTTTGAGGTTGCCCGAATCCCAACTCTAGGGCAGAGAGTAGGAGATGATAGTCTTCGGGAGATAATCTCAGAGGTTCACGGAGTTCTAAGAATAATTCAAATAGAGGAAAAGACATATGGAGAAAAAATATAAGGTTTTGATGTCTGAGTCGGACGCATTCCAGCATAATTTATATTAACCCCGTATTAGGGCTGCCACAAAGACTCGACAATGTTATTGGCAAATTGTGGGTTTTATATATTATTTTAGCTAGGTTAAGAAAGGCGATTATACTCCTCTTTTGATTTCAGTAAAATTCCTGCATAGGCGGGATTTTGGGCAATCTCATCGATTTTAGCCAAAGCATCTTCCTGCCCGATTAAAACAGTGAGCCAGTCGAGAAGTTCGCTGGTGCTAGGTTTCTTGCCATAGGGAGGAACCTGGTCGCGAATCTCTAAAAACTTATCAGTTGCTTTGTCAATGATTTTCTCCTGTTCTGACTCCGGGAAATGACATTTGACAATATTCTTAAGATGAGGTTTATCAGGGAAAGGCAAATAAAAGAACAAGCAACGTCGTAAAAAGGCTTCGGGGAGGTCTTGCTCTTGGTTACTGGTAATAATCACAATGGGTTTTTGGGCTTCATCGTCCTCAGCCGGAACCCGCTTCTGTGTTTCATCAATGGTAAAATAATTTTCTTCGAGAACTGAGAGCAAGTCATTGGGAAAGTCAATATCTGCCTTGTCAATTTCATCAATCAGGAGAATGGGACGGTGTTCCTGATGTTGTAAGGCTCGACCCATTGCCCCTGGAATAAGATAGCCTTCGGGGTCAGAAAGACGCTTAACCAGTTGTTCTCGTTCTGTTTCATTCAGGAAGCGGTCTAAGGCAGGAGTTCCGATAAGTTGAGCGTCCCGTAATTTACCCAAGGCATCGTAAATATAGCAGCCTTCTTTGGCGGTAGAGGTTGATTTAATGTCCCAACGGAAGTAGGGCCAAGTTTGCCCCTCATCAAGATAGCGTTGTCCAAATTCGTAGGCAATGGCAGGAGCGAGGAGAGTCTTGCCACAACCAGGTTCTCCTTGAAGAAAGAGAGGACGTTCTAGAGCAATAGCTAGGTTGACGGCTTCAACTAAATTATTGTTAGGTAGATAGGGAAAGATCCGTTTTTGGCGATTGGGTTTAGGTTGGTACTGGGGTTCTCCCAGATATTCGAGAGGTAGAGTAGTCATTTTTTTAAGTGAGGGTATTAACCAGCAAGAAATTGACGTGTAATATCTGAATGCCAATCCAGACCAAAGTAATCACAGAGTTCAGTGAAAACTTCTTCCGGCTTGGTATTAGGTAAGTGATTATCGTCAATCATATCTTTTTTGATAGCCTCAAGTGAGACATTTTTTAAGAAAGGATGCAATTCAGTTTGGTTGTCAGTTAACCAGCGAAAATCTCGGTCTTGAAATCTCTGGGTCACTAACTCCACAAACTGCTCAGGATGTTCAGCATTATAGTCTGAGGAATGATTGATAGGACAGGGGTGATCGCCTTTTTTACCTAAGTCCACCATAAACAAAAGTAAGGGATTATCTAGTGAATGACGGAGATAGGTCTTTTGAGCAGCCTTCACCAGGGGATTCCAAAATGTATTAATTAGTTCCTCTAAGGTTCCCTTGTCCAGATATTCCACCTGATAAAAGACAAGGGCAACGGTTTCTCCAGTTTTGCAATTTTCTAGAATCCTCTTAATTAAAGCTTCTGGAGTTGCTTCAACCTGTAGCCATGTTGCCAATTTTTCTAAAATTCGTTCCGTATTTTGCCGTGTCGTCATCGTCAGCGTCTTTTTTATTGCTTTCGTAGAGTTGGGAACGTTTTGCAACCAAAGTTGTGAAAGCAACCATTTTTGTGCGCTATCCCGTTCTCCTCTAAGCCAAAATGCGCCAATCCTGGGGTTGGCATCCTCTAAAAAAACTTGAAACCTTCGTTTTTGTTGTACATAATTAAACCGACCTAGAATTTTGATGAAATTATTTTTATTGCTTGAATTGACAGGAAAACTATTAACAATATCGATGGACGAACCTTGAAAGGATGAGTCTGCTGCCTCTTGACCTGTTCCTCTTAGGTTAAGCCCTACTTCGTGAACTAATGCCGCAAAGGTTAGAACTTTCTTTTTTGCATAATACTCATCCATGGCCCTCAAGACTGCTTCAGTAAATAAGCCATGACGACTCACATCAGATTCATAGGATAATTGGCTTTGGCGACAGGACGCTAAAATTCCAAAATTTGGGTACTGAGAAGGGAGACTCATGATTGGCTGAAGACTTTGTTTCTCTAATGTTCCTTCAATGATAGATCCCGCATAACAACAGTCCAATAGAACGACTAATTTTGTTGTTGATCTTCTCAAACGCTCGGCTAGAAGTTCATTAAATTCATTGAGGGGTATAGCATTGTTTCCTTGCTTATCACTATTTGATGCAGCCAGGTACCCGACTGTTTGACCACTGACAACTCTAGATACTAAAAATCCATGGCCCCCAAAATAAATCAAGAGTTCATAACTTGGATCTGTGTTTGTCAAAAAATCACGAATTTCCTGTACCAAATCCTCAAATTGACATTTATGATCAACAACCTGAGAAAATCCTGGCTCACCACTATCTGGACGAATATATCGACTAGGAACCCTAGTTACCTCGTACCCCCCATATGTTTCCAGGTATTGGGCAATCTTCTCAGCATCATGACACGCATTTGCTAAATTTCGCCAACAGGTCTGTCGATACTGTGAAATTCCGATAACGAGAGCATGGCGTTGGGGCATATCACGTCGCAGTCAGTCCGTTGCAAGCAAATCCAGTTGATAGGATGATGGGGGAATAACGCTATAAATTTATCGAAACTCAGCCATGGCGAATGAACTTCCCCTACAGATGCTGATCTACGAGGATGACCAGGGGGAACCCTACACCATCTATGTCCAGTCTCAAGATGCGGATCTCGTTGACCCCGATGACCTACAAGAGAAACAGCCCTCCGGCGATCGCCCCAGTCGAGGAATTGGCAATATCCCCATCGATGAAGAGTCCAAAAAACTGGCGAAAAAACGCGCCGAACAAGCCATTCAAACCCTGCGAGGATCAGCCGGATTAGCCCTTCGAGCCTTCCGAAATTTAGGGGGAGCAGAAGTGGCAGAAATCAACCTAGAGTTTGCCCTCAAATTTGCGGGAAAATCTGGAGTTCCCATGGTCACAGAAGGGTCAGCGGAAACGAATATGAAAATTCAGGTAAAGTTAAAGTTTCCTGCATCGGATAAGGCTAATCCCTCCTAACGCATCGAGGTCTCAGTTCTACCCACAAGCCTAGGGGGTTGGCAATTGGACAGCCGCTATCGTCCTTGTAATTTAGTCTCGCTGATGCCTCGCTTGTCGGAAGGGTGAGCGATGGCCATGGCGTGATGGAACTGGGGAAATTAGGTCTAGGTTGAAATTACCAAATGATAGATGAATAGAACTGTGCAATTTTTGTGTCTGCTGTTATTATTGATGAGTCAGTCATTTGGGCGATCGCCACAACAACACGATCTGCTGGGTCTCGATGGTCCCATTCCAACTGCACCGTTTTTAGCCAAATGTCTTCGTTGATGGGTAATATTTTCACAACATCGGACTGTTTCAGTGCAGCAACATAGTCCTGAATGTCAACGCCTAAATCCAGTTTCTTGCGCTTGACCTTAAGAGCAATTTCCCAAATAGAAATTGAGGGGACATATCCATTTTTCTCTTGTTCCATTACGTCACAAGCCTGCTTCACTGCTTGGGACAGCCTTTCTGGGTCTAAACTCCACCAAATCAAGGCACAAGTATCTAGGACAATGCTTAACTGTCTGGCCATTCGTCTAGTGTGGGTTGAGTTAAATCTTCAAAATACTGAACCTTTCCCCTCATTTTACCAAATAATTCTGCTGTTGTTGGAGATTTTTGGTAAGGGGAGATTTTGAGGATTGGTTGATTATCTTCAGTCACCAAAACGTCCTCCCCTTTTAATTTGATTTGTTCTAGGATTTCTAGGAAGTTACCTGCAATCTGGTTCTTGTCAATGGTTTTCATGGTTATTTACTTTGTTTTAAAAGATACGCTGACAGGGTACAACAAAGCTTAAAGTACAATTTTAACACAACCCGTCTAGCATAAACTTGCTGTACTGAAGAGCCAAAGTGTATCTGAATCACAATCAAGGAGGAACCGATAAGATTCTTTTGTCTCAACCTCAATTCCAGATTAGTGTCTTATTCCCTCTTTTCCTTCGACATGGTTATGAGTTCCATAATATCGCAGCACCAGTTTGTCATCCTGTTGCTCACAACTAACTCGCTGACTCAGATTTACACGAAAATGGTCAATTTTTTGATTTTTGCTAGTTCCTTTATAACGGGTGTAGTTGAAAGGAAGATTCAAAACGCTCGTGTCCCCCTGAGACTCAATTAAAAGTTTGGATACTTTCGCTAAATCTTCTTGAAGCTTTAGCCGTTCAGTGGCGCTCGTGATGGCTTTATAATCTGCCTTAAAAGAATTGCGATAGTCAAGATAGGGGAAGTCCAGTAATTCGGAAGATAGGAGTTGCTTCTTGCACTGATTCCAGACTAACTGCCCCCAAAGGGAAAGCATTACTTCTGGTTCTCCAGTTGGGTAAATCATGGATTCGGGAATCCCCTGTAACTCTTCCATGGCAATAGTTGCTCCCGCCGCCATCAATGCCAGTTGTCGTTTATAGCGACTCAGTCCCTCGTAGTCAACGGTAATTGGGAGCCGTGGAATTGTGATGAGTTCTGAGTTTTCTCCTTCAAAAATATAGATGATTTCGTCAGCATAAAACATCCCAATGGTGTTTAAGTATCCCTGAAGGCTCTTGAAGCCGCCGACGAGATTAAAACAAATTTTGGCATGGGGATTCTCTTGCAGAGGCTTGATGTTTTCTTCTAGCCAGCCGATGAGATCATCAACGCCGTCAGAAAAACTTTGGCTGCTTGCTGTCGAAAGTTGTCCTGGTGCATAAATATCAACTAAAAGTCCTTGAGACAGAAGAAAGTCTTTGACAATCTGTGCGGTGGTGATTCCCTGATAGGTATCTGTTGCAATCAACCAATGAAAATCGCCTTGCACGGATTCCGCCGATAGGTCATCATGATAGAACCCATAAATTCCGTTGAGTTCAGCACTGGCACGGCGAATGGCTTGGATATTGCTGTTTTGAAGTTTTTGGACGGATCGCTCTTTCAAGATTGAGATGATTTGTCGGACTTCACTATCATTGGGAAGTTCGGTTTCTTTGAGGTTTGCACTGTCTCGCAGTTTGGGATACCAAGTTTTTTCGTCACTGTCGTTGCGATTGATTTGATTGGTGAGGAGGCTGGTTCCGATGGTGGAGAGGATTGTGGTTTGCATGGTTTTTAGTTCTATAGATTGGTTGAATTGTCTAGTGACTGTTCGGGGACTTGATAGTCGGTCAATCCCATTCCTAGACGAGTTTTGACCCCAGTTCCGCAAAAGTTAGCGTAGTGAACGAGTAAGTTCGCGACTTGACTAATGAGGGGGTCAGTCCGTCGGGGAATTTGTAGGGTAATGTCGCCGAGAAAGCCAGTGGCAAAGGAGCGATAGATGGGAAAGCGACAGCTTTTGATGTTATGGTATTTGAGGGCGATCGCCTCTTCTAAGTAGTCTAACAGGTCATAACTGCCGAGATAGACGGGGGCAAATTCATTCCAGCGATCGAGCCAACTTTGAAAGAGTAAACGGGGAAGGGGGAGGGGGAGATAGATGCGTTTTTGGGAGAAGCTGGTGGGGGTGAGAAAGCTTAGGTCAAATTGTAGGTTGGGTTCGGGTTCGTTGGCGATGAGTTCGGTATAGAGTTGGTCGTAACTGGTGATATTTTGGTGGCGATCGCCTACCTGAAATTGAGACCCCAAAAACTCAAGTTTGTCTCCTAAGTCTAGGTTGAAAATAGCTTTGGAGGTGGGTTCAGTTAAGCCGGAGAGGGAGAGACGATAGATGTGTTCAGGATGGAAGGTGACAAATTCGGAGGTACGAGTGGCGGAACCCACTAATCCGGAAAAGGTCAAACTGGGGGTTTGTTGTCCTGCCATTTCTAACCCCAGTTTTTCATGGAGGTGTTTCACCAGTTCTAGGTGGTGGTTACGGGGGAGAACGGCGGTATCGGATGGGGTTAGGTTCCAGTGCGATCGGATGAGCATTATGATGATATTGATTGAGGTTTCACCGAACCTAGAAGCAATTTAATGATTTTCCTTTACTGTCCACGTCCTGGCTTACAATCAGCAAAGCCGAGTGCTTCGCTATCGAGAAAGCTGGCGATCGCCATTTCAACAACTGCTTCAACTGGGTAGTCTATTTCAGCGGCACGAGCAATTAAAGCCACCCGAATCCGCTCAGGCAATTGCCTTAAAATGACATCAGCATCAGCGGCAGAAAGTGTTTCTTGAAGTTTCGCTTCCATGACATTACCTTTCACTTGGAATCTGGGCATTATAAGGGGGTTGTGTAGCTCTTAGAATAATGGCTTCTAACTCTAATAGTAACGCAGGATTGCCCCAGTAAGCAACGGTCTGCACTGCAATCCGAACGTCTTCATCGTTGTATTTGTCCAGCCATGCCCATAAAAATGCTTTATGTCCCCCCGTAAAACGTCCCCGTAAACTCTTAGTTTTGCCGATATACAGTAAACCATCTGTTCTATGCCGAATTGCATAGATGCCGGGGCGACTAGGGATATGGTTGAAATCACGATTTAGGGGTTGGCATTGCTCAAAAGGAGTAAAAGCAATTGAATCTAGTATTTTTCGAGCTTGAATCTGCAATTCGGAATCATCGGTTGACATGGATAAGGGTTTGGTGAAATAAAGCTTTATTGTCTCACAAGTTATGAACAGGGTTCATATACGATTAGACTGCAATTAAATCATCTTTAATTTAACCCAACCTGGAAGATATTTTATTTCTCCCTTGGGATCATAAACCGTCCGTCGAGACTTGGGTGCTTCAAATCCAGGTGCTTTAAGTCCACAAGTATCACGCACTTTTTGAACCAACTCGTCAGCAAGCCTCAAGTTGACTGTGGTTCCACGCATTCCCGTTCCCCAGCCTAGCCGCAGGCTATAGGGACAAACTTCTGGCTCATAAAACTGCCGAACTTCACCAAAATCTAAGTTTCGTCCCTTAGCATTCGGGTTATTTTTAATGACATTCCAATAGTCATGCTCAAAATCCCACTGTTCCTGTGCAAACTCTTGACAAATCACTAATAACTCATCTAGGGTCTTAAACGGAAGTTCCATTCCCTGGCTATGGCGAAACCAAGAGAGCATTTCATAGTCCAGTGTTATTGTAAACGTCGTTCTGACATTGCGAACCATTTCGGCATAAATCGAGGCACGATACTTGGCATCTTGCTGATTAAAACGACTAGACACTAGTACTTCTGCAACAACTGGGATATTGTAAGGAATCTCTCTTCCTGTGTTATTTTTAACTTTATCTTCCAGTAAAGGAGCGGAATCACTGACCTTAATAGCACGCATAAAGTCCGTATTCGGTCCCATCCTAGAGCGAATAGGTTGGTCTTGATAGCGTAAATCAAAGTCAGTGAAAAGACTATTCATAAACAAGTCATCGTCTAAAAATTTTTGGTGATACTTGTTTAAACCTCGACCTCCTAGACGACAGTTAAGTGTTTGCTCGATCGCACTGACTCGGCTTTGTCTGGGGACATTATATTGTTCAGAATGTTTCAGTAAATAGTAGGCGATCGCCGTCCGAATCGCTCCTTTAATCGATGACCCTGGAATATAAAAAGCCCCCATCCCATTGCGAATCATGGGACGTAAATCAGTGATTTGACCATTGGGCCATTTCCGATTCACGCAATGTTTGGGAAAAATAGGCTCTCCCTGTTCATCCTTCGCCAATTGCCAATCGTCACCGAAAGCATCCTCAAGTAGCTCGGCAATACTTTGACGACCCTGGATACAGCGAATATAGTCATTTAAATAACCACGTTCTAACAAAGCTTTGGCTAACGCTTCTAGGTTTGGCAAATAGACTCGCCTCGGGGTTTGTATATACTCAAATGGATTGAGTCGTTGCACCTCAGAACCAATGTGAATGATGGGACTACTCAGGCGAATAGTTTTTGACTCAAACACATCGGGTTTGGGTAACGCAGCCGGATTGGACTGAGTCATGATTGAACCTCTGATACGTCTTTCACTCGAACCGGACAACTTAAGGCAACACCACTTCGATACACGGGATGTTTGGCTCGATAGCGGTTAAACTCACTAGGGGTTACTTCTGCGAGTTTTCCTTGAGGTTTGTGTTTAAATAACGACCCCTCCAAGAACATGGTGACAGATTTACGACGGAGGTTCATCCCTGAAGGAGAACCCGACAGCCAACCTCGACGTTCTCGCAGTTCGTAGTAACTCTCATTCAAAGAGGAGTCAAGAGACGAAATATCGTCCCAATATAAACTGAGTAAACAGTGATGACTAGGAGGGTGAGGAGGGTTGAACAATTGTTCTAATGCTGGGGGTAATGGAGTCCAGTCAAACTTGAATCGTCCTGCACCCCGAGAACGCCGTCCGCCGAGTCCCTCTTCGCTAAGAAGTTGTAAGGTAGCTTGCAAGGATTGTTCGAGTTCTGGGTTAGCTTGGGGAAATTCCAGTAAAAAGTATAATCCTGCTTTTTGTTTTTCTTGATTGTCTTGTTGTTTATCTTTGTTTTCTTGTTGCTTTTCCTGGTTGATGAACTGAACGAATCCAGTTTGGTATAAGTTCGTGGCAGCGGTTCGGCGATCGATTGCCACTTGAGGAAGTGTTTTTTGTTCAAAGGCAAGGGTCTTGTAGTCAAAGAGTCCAGACTGTCGCAAGGACGTTTTTCCGGCGTTCGACATTTGAGTTTCGGCAATGAGATCAGCCTTATCTTGTTCACTAAAGCCATCGCCTTGATACCAGCGACTCCAAATCTTCGCGGGAAGATAATGAAGTTTTTTGTATTTCTTAAAAAAGGCTAAGTCGTCGGATGGGTATTGGCGGGGATGATGTCGAGGTTTAGGAAGGTAAAAGATATCTGAATCATTCCGCTGTTGATAGACAAAGGTGGAACTGAGGCGAAAAGGGGGTGAGCTACTCTTGTGAAACTCCCCCAGCAGACGCTCAACCGCATCAGCTCCCCATAGACGAGCATAAAGGCTAATCCACGCACTAAATAGACTATCGGAACATAACCGTTCGCTGGTTTCCTCAAGGCCGATTCCTACTTCCCCAAAGTGAACGGGATTGTTGCCAAATTTGAGTTTTACCAATCGGCGATCGCTCATTACGAGTTCCCTCCGTCGGGTAGAAGTTTACGAAGTTCCTCATTCAAGCTTCCAAAGGTTTCCAACAACTTAGGAGTATTTTCAGCCTGTTGGATGGCATCGAAAGAAGCCTTGCCTTGGGCAATCTCTCGATATTGCGCCATACTACGATAGTAGAAGTTAAAGTTATGGAAGCTAATTTGTCCATAGCCGCGAGAACCATGACCCCCGAGTGCATCATCTTCTAAAATCGCTAGTGCGATCGCAATGTTCTGCAAATCCTCTTCCATTTGTTGGGAATCTTCGACGGTGTAGATGAGTTCAAATGCAAATTCTGACCCCGCCGGAACTCGCTCAATTTGGCGAGGGTTAGCGGCGGAGGTGATGCGATCAATGCCATTTTCAAACTTCCACTCCGTCATATACAACCCCGTATCAATTTTCCGGAGTTGTTTAATGGAATCACCCGTTAAGTGAGCATCACGAACAATTAAGCGAGCCGGCGAATTTCGCCCTTTAATCCACGCATAGCGACGGTTATTAATGGTTTCAAATTTAGTCTTGTTATCCACTAACCCCTGTTGTTCGGCAACTTCTGCATCAATCCAGCAGTTTGACCCTGTAGAACCAAACAGGCGAGAAACGGGACAATGTTTGGCTCCCTGAAAGGGGATAAACTGGGGAGAGTTTCTTCTACCAATTTGGGTATAACCATCTTCAGCATCGTCACTCTCATAACGATAGGTTCCACTTCCTCCGGCGCGATTGAGAGGCTTGTTGAGCAATCGCTCTAAAATGGCGCGCATTTTCCCCTTGATGGAAGAACCCGGAAGATAGGGATAGTTGTTCAAGGGATTACGAATGACGGGTTTGTCTAATCCTCCGATATCTAAGTTGTCTCCACCTCCACCAATATGGAGTCCGGTTTCAACCTGTAAGGTACTGGTGAGACGAAATTTACCCAGTAGGGGTTTTTGTTCCATTGCGTAGGTCATAGTTATTTTCCTCCAGCGGCTTTATGATAGGCGATAATTGATTCAATGAATTGAACCAAACGCTCAAAATCTTGAGTTGTTTTTACTTTATCAATGGCTTTAGACATCACCTGACTCAATGGTTTAGCGGCTTTCTGTCGAGCGGCCGCATAGGCAAGTTTTGGCTTCAGCAACACCACTCCCGTTTCAATTTGCTTGAAATCATTATCTTTGGTAAGTTCGGTTTTGAGTTGATTGATGGCATCTAAAAACTTGCGGACTTGATTCGTTTCGAGCCGTTCACTTCTTAGAAAGTTACCAAATTCTTCGGCGTGATTGACTAAATCTCGGATGTAATAGTCTTTAAGGCTTCCTAGTCCATCTATATGTTTGATGATAGTTTTTTGGATATCCATGGCAGATTTAGGTCTGGAAGAGTGAGGGGGATTGGGTCTTGTGTTTCTTTGTTCTAGGGGCTTTGGCTTGTACTTTGGCATCAGTCTAGGAGGTTCGGTTTAACAATTCTAGCCAGGTGGCGATCGCCTTAAAGTAAGGTGAATTGTGAGGATTTTTCAGAGAAGTTCGCACTGGCTTAAAGGAGTCCGCTGTTCGGATATCAGCGGGAAGTCGGCTTAGGGTATAGGCAATACGGGGGAGATGGAGATAATAGCGGATGTCTTGGCGTTCATTATCATATTGAGGTTCTCGGCGATGATCTTCAAACTCTTGGAGAATTTGGGACTGTAGGTTGGCGGTATTGAGCAGATTGCGGACAAAACTGCGAGCATAGTTGGGATCTAGTTGTTGCTGCTTGAGTTGTTCAACCAGCGGAAAAACCCCAAATAACTCAGGTTTGCCTTCATCCTGAAGATAGACTTGCAAGTCTGAATCAATCGACTGACGCTGAGAAATTCCCAGCCATTCTTCCCACTTAAAGACTTCGCCAAACAGTCCCAAACTATCTCGTCCATTCCCCTTGGCGGACTCTTCCGCCTCTCCGGACTGCTTAGCCGCCAGGTAAAGTGGAAATTTGGGTTCATGGAGGCTGATGCCGCCGGACAGAGTAACATCTTGATTATAGCCGGTATAGGCACGGAACGCTTGATAAATATCAAAGGAAAACTCAACAATCTCATTCCAAGACCCTGTGACAAATAGGTCATCTCCTCCGGCATAGATAAAGAGAAGATTTTGACGAGAATCCGGACTTAACAACTTGGCATTCTGAGGTAAGTTCTCGTTACGAACAGCGGCGAGGGAGTTGAGATAGACTTTAAAAAAGTAACTCATTTGACGAGATAGTCCCGCCAAGCGAGGTAGAGTTTGTTTGTCCCCTAATCCCTTGGCAAAAATCTGTCCAAGCCGATCCACATCCATCCGCAAACAGGCGAAGCGTTGGAGTCCTTTAGCGCGTTTTGCCATTTCTCGGGAATGAATAAAGCTTTCTCGACCTCCCTCGTCTTCATCCTGAATCCGACAGCCGTAATTCCCCAGTAACATTAGGCTGGTATTTGCAGTTTTATAGTCGGCTAATGTCCAGTTATTGATGAGGAAGTAGTCGGCATTTTCTACCGCTTGTGCTTGTTTGGGGGTTTCAAAGAGATGGTAATAAGAGTCACCACACTTAAGCCAATATAATGCACCGGAAATTTCGGAGGTATCGGTGCGTGCGATCGCCTCCACCTTAAATAATACACTCCCTAACTTAAACATATTGCGACAGGTGGGACAAGCCAAAGACGAATCCGGTTCATTTGGGTTCAGCGGTTTCAAGTGGTGGGTATCATCGCGATGACACACTTTACAAGGGTCATAGGCTTCCCGGACTTGCAAAACATCTTCAAGCTGATGTTTGAATTTTCGCAACTTTTGGGGTGCTAATTTTTTAGTTGTGGCTTCCCAAGCTTGAGAGAAATCTGAGGAGGCGATCGCACTCAGAGGAAAGCAGTTGGAGTCCAACGCTAAAAAGACTTTTCCCTGAAATTCCTCTTTCAACCAAAGATTCAGTTTTTTCTGAACGGCCTTGATTTTGGAATCCAGTTCAGACGCATTATCTCCAGACACCAACAGATATAAGTTTCCACCCCCCGCATAAATCACATTCGTGCGAGGAACACCTAATGTTTCAAGTAATTGTTCAACCACTTCATGAGTGACTAACTCCAAATAAAAGCTTCTAGCTCTTAGGGATTTTAACGCGCCATCAGAGGCAATTGTATAGATAAAGTTTTGAATTCCTGACAAATCGCCGCTCACCAAAGCTAGCCTTTCAACGTCAGGTTGGTTAGCTAAAGCAGCCGCCACCGCCGCTGTAGTTCGAGTCCAATCTAGTAGTGAGATATCAGCTTGTTTCCCAACACTTAAGTAGGCAGCAAATTTTTCAATTAGTAGTAGAAGCAGGGAAAAGTTTTGCCAATCAGCCTCACTTAAGGGAGCGATCGCCTCTCGAATCGGAGGTTTTAAGTCATCAAGATTGACCGTATCCTGGGTTGGATAAGGAATTATGGGGAATTTAATGTTATCTTCAAAAAAATAAGCCGACCAAGTGTTTTGAACTCTCTTAGATTGACTGTTTTCAAGTGCAACGGAATTAAAAATGACCTGTAACGGCTGAACCTCCACGTGAGAGTTCCATGCGTCAGCCTGGCTGGGCCATCCCAAAAGTTCCTCAACCACACTTGATGCCTCTAACGGTTGAGAAAAGGGGTCAATGGGAGGGGACACCCCCACCCAAGAAGCCAAGCAATAAACAGCCTGTTGCAACACACGTAACCCATCACGATGTGCCAAAGAAGACGTCATAGAAGCCATCACCACTAACAATTTAACTGGGACGCACTCGGGAGCAATTTCTGAATTTCCGCCAACACCAGGTCAGGAACAGAACAGGAATTGCCGCGAATCCAGGGGCCGCAGGTCACCTCAAGGACTGGATGCTCCTGATTGATAACCTCAGATTCCTCCAGGGTACTATGAATCACTGCCACTGGAGTCAAATTACCCCGATCGCGGCAAAATTCATGCCAACGCTCCACCTCCTCCGGCTTAGAACTAATAATCAAATAATGGGTACAAGCCTCTAAAATCGGTTGTTTCTCCGGTTGCACCATCCCCCCCACATCCACAATTGTTAAGTCTTTTTGCCGACGTAATGCCAAAATTGCTCCAGAATGGTAAGGAAAAAAATTATCCGTTAACCGCCCCTTATTCGCCGCCTTAAATCGTTCCGGGTCTTCTCCCGGCGGAAGTTCCAAGGTATAATTTCCCTCCCCGTCCCAATTAGCCCGTTGTAGATAAACATTGGGATTGACTGTTAGTAACGCTTGAAACAAACGATGGGAAAATACACTTTTACCACTATCCGGGGGACCCACCACCATTAACGCTGGATGAAGCCGATCGCCCCCCTGGCCTAACTCAATAACCTGGCCCACCGCCACTCCCTTGCGATGAGTCGCCACCACCACCGCACCCAGACGGGGATCATTGCAGGCCACCCAAGCCGTCGGATGCAGTTCATGAATCAGGTAGCCATAAAGCCAAATCGGTCCTCGTCCATCGAGAATGACCCCAATCCGAGTATCAATCCCCTGGGGAAGTTCAACAGTCCCCAAATCCTCGGGACTGACAATCTGTTCCGTCAGCTTAATCCCTAAAACTTGATACTCCACTCCATCGGGGGATTGACCTCGACGGAGGCTGAATTGAATACCACTGGCGGCGGTTGTCACGGGACTCATCCTCCCTAGGTGTTTATCTGTGCTACTCTAACACCCAGGTTGAATTGGGGTCTTCTAAACTATGGCACAATCGGTCGTCCAAGCGCCCACTCCAGAGGTATTACAAGGCTTTGCTGCCGGCCAACTGGCCAATCGCCTGCAACGGTCGATCCGACTCTGGCTGTGGGTCGATCGCCTCTACGGAACCGCCCCCAACTGGTCGATGGACTTACCCAACCCCTTTCGCTATCCCGATGTCCGCGATCGCCTCTTCAGTCCCCGTCACCCCAAAGACGACCACACCGCCGCCGATGCCGTCAGTCAACAGTGTGGCGATCGCCAGTGTCTCTGTCAGCAAACGGCCCACCGCCTCCTATTTGCTCCTCAATGGGGTCTCTCAGAACCCCGCTGGCGGGACGAGATCCAATTTCACACCGGACTCAGCCAGAGAGATCTCGACCATATCCTCAACAGTTGTCCCTTCGCCACCGTTCATCGCTCCCTACGAGATGACCTCAAACAACTGGCCGAGTTAGGATGGCTCAAGACCCTAGGTTGGGGAAAATTTAAATGTCTATCGCCGGCCAAGTTGCCGCAACGTTCAGCCAACACTTCCGTCGAGTCCAACCTATTAACATCGCAGCAAATCCGGCAACTGTTGCCTATCCTCGAATCCGTTGCCTTTGTACAACCGAACCTAGAACTGGTCATTCAAACCCTTTGGGAACATCTCGCCTCCGAGGGGTCACAACAGAGTTCAGATGACCCTCATGTGTTCATCCATCTCGACTATATTCTCCCTCCTGACAGCCAAGATCGCGTCGATACCTATCAAGAACAACTCGAACAACTCTGGCGACTTCCCTCATCGGGAGTGATTCAGTTTAACTATAGTCTTAGCCAAAGTAAAACCGTCTCCATTGTCACCTATCCCGTCTGTCTTCACTATGTCCGGCGGGCTAAATATCTCAGTGCTTATGGTTGTGACCCTCATGGCATCATCAATTGGCACAATTACCGACTTGATCGCATCGAAAGCGATCGCCTCACTATCCTCCCTTGGGGCGATCCGCAAATCCCCTCTTTCCTCAAACAACTACGACGCAACGGCGAACTCCCCCAAGCCGATGTGGTGCGTCGAGAACTCGATCGTGCCTGGGGGTTCAACTTTTATCTTCCCCGTTCCTTGCTGTTGATGCGATTTCCCCGTTCCTTTGCCCAACGCTACGTCGATAACACCCTCCGCCATCCTACCTTCGAGGCGATCGCCTATTCGGATCTAATCCCCTTCATCAGCGAGGCGATCGCCGATTCCAAACAGCAGCAAGAGATTCTACAACTGCTGCGCGATCGCTCCCCCGACGATGCCTATTATCGCGGTTGGATTCGTGAAGGAGACATCAATGTTTTGATGCGACTGCGGGATTGGCGACCCAATGGAGAAGTGATTTTACCCCTCGACCTACGCCGCAAAATGACTCAAGAAGCTCAACAAGAACTCCGACACTATCAACGAACTTAAGAATTGGTCAACCCACTGATGGCAATTTGAGGAGTCGGCAAAGGTTTATCAATCTCATTATAGGCAAAAACTAAATCCTCCAAAACATCTTTTGCATTCTTAAGAGCTGCTTCATAGGTATCTCCATGAGTCCTGGCAAACTCACCCCATTCTGGCAAACTTGCAAGATAACAATTGTCTTCCTCAGACCATTGGATTAAGATGCTATATTTCATCAGGGTTCTCCTTGTTCTAACTCATGGATTTGTTTTATGACCGCCGTAATATCCTTCTCTTGATAAGGTTTAGCATCCTGACCATCTCTACCGGAAAGAATAACTGGATTCCGAAGAAGATGATGAATCCAGTAAGAATGACTTCCTTTACCTCGCTTTGGTAATAGGCAGAATCCTGCTTTCTGTAATTGCCTTTTTAATTCTCTAATCTTCTTAGGCATAATCTAGCACTTGACGGTTCACAACCATAGCAGGCATCAAGTGGAGTAGGACAAAAGAAAGCAAGCAAAACCATAAGCGAGTTTTGACACTTAAACCGACGTCGGCGTATTACTCGCTTCCGCCAAGCGTTCCAAACTCTCCTGCTGATCCTGAGTAATACAAGCCTGAACCACTGGCTCAATATCTCCCTCCAACACCGAATCAAGATTGAAGTTTTGACCCAAGCGGTGATCCGTGACCCGAGTATCCTTATAGTTATAAGTGCGAATCTTCTCCGATCGCGCCCCAGTCCCTACCTGAGAACGACGCATCGAGGTCACAGCCTCTTTCTGTTCCCGTAACTTCATCTCATACAACTTCGCCCGCAGAATCTGTAAGGCCCGTTCTCGGTTCTGTAACTGCGATCGCTCTTCCGTACAAAAAATGCGAATCCCCGTCGGCTTGTGGAACAAATCCACCGCCGTCTCGACCTTGTTCACATTCTGTCCCCCAGCACCGCCAGAACGGGCCGTGGACATCTCAATGTCCTTGGGATCAATCTTAATCTCCACATCATCCACTTCCGGCATCACCGCCACCGTCGCCGTGGAGGTATGCACCCGTCCCCCAGCTTCCGTCGCCGGAACCCGTTGCACCCGGTGAACCCCAGCCTCAAACTTGAGCTTACTGTAAACGGAGTCCCCTTTAATCTCTAAAATCGCCTCCTTAAAGCCTCCCATATCCGCCGGAGACTCACTCAATAACGCCACTTTCCAGCGTTGGCCTTCCGCATAGCGCGAATAAATCCGCACCAAATCCCCCGCCCAAATCCCGGCTTCATCGCCGCCGGTTCCGGCCCGAATCTCCAACATGATGTTCTTATCATCATTGGGATCTCTCGGCAGTAACAACACCTTGAGGCGCTCTTCAAGGCGCTGGAGTTCGGCTTGCAACTCCTCAACTTCCATGACCGCCATCTCTCGCATTTCGGGATCGCCCCCGGAATCCTTCACCACCTGTTCGGCTCCCTTGAGTTCCTGCGTCAACTGCTGCCATTTCTCGTAGGTTAGCACCGTCTCTTCTAGGGAGGCGCGGGCTTTGGCGACTTTCTGAAACTCATCGGGGTCTCTGGCCACATCAGGATCGGCCATCCGTTTCGTTAATTCCTGAAACGTTTGTTGAACGGATTTGAGTTTGTCTAATAAATACTGTTCAGCCATAATGCCCTTGGATGCTCTCTCGAAATGTGACGCGCAACAGATGACGGAGTTGGGGGTGCGCCATTGGATAAAAAAAGAGGGCGGCGATCGCGGCGATCGCGAACTGTGTACCGAACCGCAATCGCGCCCAACAATAGGAGCTGGCTAAGACTGAGAATCGCTCTCGTCACGAGTATCGGTCATACCATACTTGCGCAAGAAGCGCTCAACCCGTCCTTCTGTGTCAATAATCTTCTGATTTCCGGTGTAAAACGGGTGATTCCCAGACCAAACATCGACATGGATTTCCGGTTGAGTTGCACCAACGGTCATGACTAACTCACCGTTACAATACACCTTGGCATCAGGATACCAATCGGGGTGAATTCCTTCTTTGGGCATGATGTAAACTCTCTCTTGAATGCTGTGATTGAACAAAAACGACGGCGGTATCGCGATTATCGGCTAGGGAGTCCCTGCCATTTTAACGCGAATTCCCCTCCGTCCGTCAGCGACGTGACCTTGACGAAGGAGAACCCAAACCCGCTCTTAACGTTTGGAGTATTGAGGCGCTTTACGAGCTTTGCGCAAGCCGTATTTCTTCCGCTCTTTGGCGCGGGGGTCACGGGTGAGATAGCCCTCAATCTTGAGGGGTTGACGGTTATCGGGGTCAAGTTTGCACAAGGCCCGAGCCACCCCGAGACGAATGGCATCGGCTTGTCCAGTTAAGCCACCGCCCTGAACCGTCACCAGGATATCGTATTCATTTTCCAAGCCCAAGGTTTCTAAAGGAGCCTTCGCACTGGAAATATAGGTGGGGTTGAACTGTAAATAGAGATCGCCGGGTTTCTTATTGACAACGAGTTGGCCATCTCCAGGGACGAGACGAACTCGGGCAACGGCTTCTTTGCGTCGTCCGGTTCCCCAATATACAACGCGGTTTTGGTCAGTTTCCATTAGTTCTCTCCAGTATTGGTGTCAATGACGAGGGTTTGAGGCTGTTGAGCTTCATGGGGATGGTTGGGTCCCCGATAGACTTTGAGTTTGGTAAACAGTTGCCGACCGAGGGCTTGTTTGGGCAACATCCCTTTAACGGCTTTCTCAATAATTCGCTCAGGAAGGCGAGCCTGTAGTTTGGCGAAGGTTTCGACCTTCATCCCACCGGGGCGACCGGAATGGCGGCGATAGAGCTTCTGGGAGCTTTTTTTACCGGTGACGGCGACTTTTTCGGCATTAATAATAATGACGAAATCGCCGACATCCATGTGGGGGGTGTAATTGGCTTTGTTTTTGCCCCGTAGGATTTGAGCCACTTCACTGGCGAGTCGACCGAGGCGTTGGTTGGTCGCGTCAATGACATACCATTGGCGATCGAGCGAGTCAACAGGTGGGATATGGGTTTTTGCAGTCATAATCTAATGATCTGGATCTAATGATCCGGCGTGATGGATAAGGGGTCAAATAGGAAGTGAGGCATGGCCTGCGATCGCGCCTCCGGGGGGAACGGACTCTGGGGATAGCCCACATCTAAGAGGCAGAGTCCCTTGGCGGGGGCGGCATACTTCACGGCTTCCCGTCGTTCGTGTTTCCAGATATTCTGGAATTCGTCGAGCGATCGCCGTCCCGTTGCCACTTGCACCAACATCCCCACCAGTAAGCGCATCATGCCATAGAGAAAGCCACTGGCTTGGACTTCTAGGCAGACCACGGGTCCTCGTCGCTGGCACAAAACCTCTTGCACATCCACCCAAGAGTGGGGACGAGACGACCCAGCGCGACGAAAGGCCGAGAGATGGTGACGACCCAGGAGGGGAGTTAAGGCGGCCCGAATCCGCTGTTCATCAATGGGTTCGTGATAGTAATGCCAGACAAACGGCTCGATAAACAGGTTAGGACGGGCTGCCGTGTATAACAGATACCGATAACGTCGCCAAGTGGCTGAAAAGCGGGCGTGCCAGTCAAAACTGACCGGGGCAGAGGCGCGAATAAGAATCCCTTCTGGGAGGCTGTTATTGAGCACCACGGCCCATTTATGGGCGGGAATGGGACTGTTTAAGTCCACATGGACAACTTGGGCGGCGGCGTGAACCCCAGTATCCGTGCGGCCGGCGGCGTGGATGGTAACCGGATAGCCTAAGACCTTGGCGATCGCCGTTTCCACTTCTTCCTGAACCGTCCGATGATGGGGTTGTCGTTGCCAACCGTAGAAGGGATGACCGAGGTATTGCACCACTAAGGCTACCCGCTGGGTTGGCATTGGCACGCGATCGCCCATGAATTAGACCAGTTCGATAATTGCCATATCTGCATTATCACCGCGCCGACTCACAGTGCGCAGAATGCGGGTATAGCCGCCATTGCGATTCCCATAGCGTTCATTGACCCCAGCAAAGAGGGCATGAACCAATTGGGGATCGTAGAGATACCCGAGGGCTCGACGGCGAGCGGCCAGAGTTCCTTCTTTGGCCAAAGTAATCATCTGTTCGGTTTGGGAACGAACGGCTTTGGCCCGGGTTTTGGTGGTGGTAATCCGCCCATGGCGGATCAACTCAGTAGTCAGCGATCGCAATAGGGCTTTACGCTGATCGGCAGGTTTGCCGAGTTGAGGGACACGACAAGAGTGACGCATAATACTTTGAGCTAACTTTGAGCTAAACGACGGCGAAACTTAGGCTTTGGCCTTTTCTTGAGGCAGGGTAATCCCCAAGCGTTGTTGAAGTGCATCGATGACTTCTTCAGCCGATTTTTGACCAAAGTTCTTAATTTCTAAGAGATCTTCTTGGGAGTAATCCAACAAATCGGCCACGGAGTTGATCTGAGCCCGTTTGAGACAGTTATACGCCCGAACTGACAGTTGCAATTCCTCAATGGGAATTTGGCTGGTGGGGTCTTCGTCGGGGGTGTAATCGTCTTTGAGAGATTCGAGGGTAATATCTTGCAGAGGCGTAAACAACTCTACCAAGATCCCGGCCGCTTGACTGAGGGCTTCCTGGGGGGAAATACTCCCATTGGTCCAAATTTCCAAGATCAGCCGATCTTTATCGAGGGAGCCACCAATACGCGCATCTTCTACAGTGTAGTTAACTTTGCGCACCGGCATGAACACGGCGTCGATTTGCAGAAAATCGAGGGAACCGCCTTCATCTCGGCTGCGATCGACAGAGCGGTAGCCGGTTCCGGTTTCAATTTTGAACTCCATCTCCAGGGTCGCCCCTTCAGCCAGGGTGGCGATGTACTGGCTGGCTGAGGTGGGTTCGACCTCAGAGGGGAGATCAAAATGCTCCGCACGGACCATCGCTGGCCCTTGAACCATCAAACGGCCAATGTGGGGCTGACCCCCGTGGTTTTTTAGGACCACCTCTTTCATGTTGAGTAAGATTTCCAGGACATCCTCACGAACCCCTGGAATCGTTGCGAACTCATGGTTAACCCCAGCAATGCGGACCGCCGTAATGGCGGTTCCTTCAATGTTGGCTAACAGGACTCGCCGTAGGGCATTCCCCACGGTGGTTCCTTGTCCCCGTTCTAGGGCTTCGACCGTGAACTTCCCATATTGTCCTTGGTCTTTTTCAGTGTTACTTTCAACACATTCAATTTGAAACTGCGCCACGGCGTGACCTCCCGAATACTGATTCCCCATTTGAAGCTTGGTGCATGTTGAGACAGGGTCTGCTCGATGCTCACGGTTAGACCCGTCGCCGTTTGGGGGGACGACAGCCGTTATGTGGAATGGGGGTGATATCGCGAATCAGGGTAATTTCTAAACCCGCCCCTTGTAAAGCACGGATGGCCGTTTCACGACCGGCACCGGGGCCGTTAACCATGACTTCAATTTGACGCATTCCTTGGTCACCGGCGCGACGAGCGGCACTTTCGGCAGCGGTTTGGGCGGCGTAAGGGGTGCCTTTTTTGGCCCCTTTGAAGCCACTGGAGCCAGCCGAGGCCCAAGAAATGACTTCACCGCGAGCGTCGGTGATGGTGACAATGGTGTTGTTAAAGGTTGATTGAATGTAGGCAACGCCGTTGGGGACGTTACGTTTTTGCTTCCGTGGACCGGATTTTTTGGGTTGTCTGGCCATAGTTAGGTTGTGGTTAGGAGTTAGGTTCGCGGTGGGTTGGCGACAAGAGCCGAAGCAGAGTCAGGACTCTCCTAGGGAGAGGGGACTCCAACGAGGGGTATTGGGACTTGCATCGGACTTATTTTTTCAGACCGGGTTTTTTCTTACCGGCAACGGTGCGACGGGTGCCGCGACGGGTTCGGCCGTTGGTGCGAGTGCGTTGTCCCCGCACGGGGAGTCCCATCCGGTGACGACGACCGCGATAACAGCCGATATCGACGAGTCGTTTGACGTTCATCGTTTCCCAACGACGTAAATCCCCTTCGATTTGGTAGGTGGCTTCGATATGTTGCCGTAGGCTGGCAACATCACTATCGCTGAGGTCTTTAACGCGGGTGTCGGGATTGACACCGGTTGCCTCTAGGATCGCTTGCGATCGCTTTAGGCCAATGCCGTAAATATAGGTCAGTCCAATTTCAATGCGTTTGTCGCGGGGGAGGTCAACTCCAGCAATCCGTGCCATGTTTCTTCCTTATGATGAAATTCAGTGGTGTTACCTGGGTGGGGGCCATTCTCACCCATGCCGCCCTCTTGATGATTCTTGCTTTGGTATGATGGGGGGAGACTTGGTGGAGCCAGCTCAGGACCATTAGCCCTGACGTTGTTTGTGTTTAGGATTTGTGCAAATAACCATAACGCGTCCGCGTCGTCGGATCACGCGACACTTTTCGCACATTTTGCGGACTGATGCTCGAACTTTCATGACTTCGGTTGCAATACTTACAAACTTGATATTATAACTGATTTTCAGTTTTCGCGACAGGGAAACCCACTCCTGACGGAGTCGTTTGTGAGGCGAAGCTGAGTTAGGGATGAGTCCCCAAGGACGGCGAAACGGTTATTTCTTCCGCAATCGGTAGGTAATGCGACCTTTTTCGAGGTCGTAGGGGGTCAGCTCGACTTTGACGCGATCGCCGGGCAGAATTTTAATGTAATTGCGGCGAATCTTCCCAGAAATATGGGCCAGAACGTTAAAGCCGTTATCGAGATCGACTCGAAACATTGCGTTGGGAAGGGACTCAGTTACGGTTCCTTCCATCTCGATGAGGTCTTGTTTAGCCACGTAGGTCTCCTTTCAATTCAACAACTTGGGGCGCTCGTGAAACGTGCGGGAACCGCAATCGCTCCCCAGGATTTCCCTGGGTATTTTATCAAATTTTTATCAAAAAATCAGGTAAAATACCTTGACAAATCTCCGCAGTTAGTATCACGCCGCCAAATTTTGGCTGAGATGTTCGGTAACAGCATTCATCTCCTGGCTACCATCGATCGATAGCAGGCGCGACTGTTGCTCATAGAACTCAATCAAGGGAGCCGTGGCTTGGCGATACACCGTCAGACGATGACGAATCGTCTCCTCTTGGTCATCTTGACGGCCTCGGGCCAACAGTCGCTGCACAATATCCTCATCAGGAACCGTGAAATTCACGGCGCGATCGCAGGCCTGATCAATCTCAGCCAACAACTCATCCAAGAACTTCGCTTGAGACAAATTGCGAGGGAACCCATCGAGAATCCAGCCCTGTTGAGCATCCTCCTGTTCGAGTCGTTCCCGAACCAAACCCAAAATCAACTCATCAGGAACCAAATCCCCCCGGTCCATATAGGCCTTTGCCTTCTGTCCCAAGGGCGTTTGATCCGCAACCGCCTGGCGGAGAATATCTCCCGTGGAAATATGAGGGATTCCCAAACGTTCAGAAACCCGTTGTGCTTGTGTCCCTTTCCCCGCCCCTGGCGGTCCCAAAAAAATCAAACGCATAGTTCTTTATTTCACCATTCCTTCGTATCGTTGCGAGATGACATAAGTTTGAATTTGCTTAGCGGTTTCAATGGCAACCCCTACCAAAATCAACAAGGACGTTGCCCCAAATCCTTGAAACGTCGTCACCCGAGTCGCACTCTCAACGGCCGTTGGCACCGTCGCCACCAAACCCAGGAACACAGCCCCTAAGAAGGTTAACCGATTGAGAATCCGCTCAATATACTCACTTGTTGCTCGTCCAGGACGAATCCCAGGAATACTCGATCCCATTTTTTTCAGATTCTGCGCCAAATCCACAGGATTGAGGATTAAGGAAGCATAGAAATAACTGAAAAACAGAATCAGTACCAGATAAAACGCCGCATACAACCAGGGAGTCGGACCACCGGGGCTAAGATACTCAGAAATCCGAATCAAGGTCGGATTGTTCGTCGCACCGGCAATAATTCCCGGCAAAATCAGGAAACTCGAAGCAAAAATGATCGGCATCACGCCCCCCTGATTGAGACGCAGCGGCAGATAGTTCGTACGCTCACGGTAGAGACGACGACCCACCTGACGACGAGCAGAAATAATGGGAATGCGCCGAGCCCCTTCTTGCACAAAGACAATGCCAACAATGGTGATGAGGAACACCAGTAAGAGCAAAATGACGCGCCCAACCACCGATTGGTCTTGTTGAGCCAATTGAATCGTGTTGCCCAACGAACTTGGCAACACCGCCACAATGTTGACAAAAATCAACAGGGATGCACCATTACCAATACCACGCTCGGTAATTAACTCCGAGACCCACATCACGAACATCGCACCGGTGACGAGAGCAATCATGGTCTGAGCCACAAACAGCGGACCAGGATTATCGGCATAGGCACTCGTCCAGAGGGCGATCCCGATACTTTGCAGAATCGCGACCCCAAGGGCGATATAACGAGTAATTTGGGAAATCTTGCGTCGTCCCGCTTCCCCCTCGTTTTTCTGTAAATCTTCCAACGTCGGCAACGCCGCCGTCAGGAGCTGAATGGCGATCGAGGCGTTAATAAAGGGCAAAATCCCCAGGGCAAAAATCCCCAAAGTTTGTAACCCTCCCCCCGAAAACGCATCCAGGAGTCCCAAAAAGGGACTACCCTGCAAATCAGCGGCGAAGCGCACTCGATCGATGCCGGGAACTGGAAGATAAATTCCCAGGCGGACCACAAAAATTAACCCGATGGTCACCAGGATGCGGCCGCGAAGACCGGCCGCCTGGGCCATCTGCATAAATGTTTCTTGAGCCGTCGGTGCTTTATCTCGATTGACTACCATAACGGGAACCTCTAGCTGATACCTGTGAGCGTCGCTGCCATCGTCCTTGTCCTATCTCTACTCAGCGCTGTCAGCTTGAGTGCTGTTGTCAGAGGTGTTCCCAGTCATGAGTTCACAGCGACCGCCAGCGGCTTCAATTTTCTGACGGGCACTTTGAGTAAAGGCCGCCGCTTTCACGGTCAAAGCAACTGTTAACTCACCATCACCTAAAATTTTTAGGGGACCTTGGGGAGCGTTAACAATCTTTGCATCCAGCACCGAGGCCAAGGTGACGTCGCTGTTAGCGTCGAGTGAGGCCAGTTGACCCACATTAACAACAGTGTACTGTTTTGGATTAATAACCGTAAAGTGCTTGAGCTTAGGGACGCGGCGGTATAGAGGCATTTGACCCCCTTCAAATCCCGGTCGGGTGCCGCCACCGGAGCGAGACTTTTGGCCGCGCATTCCTTTGCCGCAGCTTGCCCCTTGTCCGGCAGCAATCCCACGACCGAGACGACGGCGGCGTTTTTTAGAGCCGGGTTGCGGCTGAACGTCTTGTAATCTCATGATGTATAACAGTGAACAGTGAACAGTTTGCTTGGGGCGTGCCGATAGGGTCGCCCGTTAGGAAACAGCGAACCCTAAGGTCAACTGTTAACCGGATTTGGGGATTGAGTTCGGACTGAAGCGGTCTTTAGGAAAAGACTTGCTCAAGTGGAATATCCCGCTCTTTGGCCACATCGCCAAAGGTGCGTAGGGCAGAGAGTCCATCGACAGCGGCCCGAGCATTGTTTAGGGGGTTACTCGACCCGAGTTGTTTAGCCAGGATGTTACGAACACCGGCTAATTCGAGGACGGTCCGAACGGCCCCCCCGGCGATTACCCCAGTACCGGCGGATGCGGGACGCATCATGACGCGAGCGCCTCCAGCTTCTCCGTTAATTCGGTGGGGGATGGAACTGGCTTTGTTAAGGGGGACGGTAACGGTATGTTTTTTGGCATCGGCCACGCCTTTTTTGACGGCACCGATGACATCACCGGCCTTACCCACACCCACACCAACTTGTCCTCGTTCGTTACCGACGACAACAATGGCGCGGAAGCTGAGTTTTTTACCGCCTTTGACCACTTTGGTGACGCGGCGAATCTGGACGACGCGCTCTTGCCATTCGGAGTCTTTTTCGCGGTTACGGTTGCCTTTTTTGCGACGATCGCGTTGTTCTGCCATGTTGGGCTCCTGTCGTGCGTAGTACGTTTGTAAAGACGTTTTAGAACTGAAGGCCAGCTTCACGAGCGGCTTCAGCTAAGGCTTGCACTCGACCATGGTAGAGGTTGCCCCCGCGATCGAATACAACTTTATCAATGCCTTTGTCCTGAAGGCGTTTAGCGAGAAGTTCACCAACTTTTGCCGAAGCCTCACAGGTGGCGCTGCCCGAGAGGTTGGCCCGTAAATCGGGATCTAGGGTAGACGCGGTGGCTAGGGTGTGATGTTGGGTATCATCAATCGCCTGGACGTAAATGTGCTGGTTAGAACGGAAGACAGCCACTCTTGGGCGTTCCGTGGTTCCCTGCACTTTACGGCGAATCCGACGATGTCGGCGATGGGTGGACTGCTTTCGGGTCAGTTTCATAGTGACAATAGGGAATCGGCGTTTAAAAAGCCTGGAGGTAAAGGGAAATTAAAAGCCTGAGGGCTCAGCCAGAGGAAATTATTTTTTCCCGGCTTTCCCGGCTTTACGACGGATTTGTTCGCCAGCGTAGCGAATCCCTTTGCCTTTATAGACTTCAGGAGGACGCACGCCGCGAATTTGAGCAGCGACGTTACCAACGATTTCTTTGTTAATCCCTTTAACAATGACGTTGGTGTTATTTTCGACGCTAATATCAATGCCCTCGGGCGGATTGAGTTCAAAGGGTTGACTGTAGCCAACATTGAGAATCAGTTTCCGGCCTTGGACTTGGGCACGATAACCCACGCCCTGGATTTCGAGTCGCCGTTCAAAGCCTTTGGAGACCCCATCGACCATGTTGGCCAACAGGGTGCGACTGAGTCCATGACGGGCGCGGGATGGACGGGACTCATCGCGACGGGTCACCAGGAGCGTTCCGTCGTCTTCCTGGGTGAAGCTGACTTCGCGGGGGAAGTCTCGTGAGAGTTCCCCTAGAGGACCTTTAACGGATACAGCTTGTCCGTCAATGTTGACGGTGACGTTCTTGGGAACGGGTATAGGACGTTTGCCAATTCGAGACATTGCGGTTTCTCTGCGGTTGTCTTACGGGTGGAACGGGATGATAGACGGAGTCAACTCGCCTTGGGGTTTAGTAGACGTAGCAGAGAACTTCTCCGCCAACGCCTTGGCGACGGGCCTCGCGATCGGTCATGATCCCGTGGGAGGTGGAAATAATAGCAACACCGATTCCACCTAAGATGCGAGGGAGTTCTTTCCGGTTGGAATAGACTCGTAAGCCCGGCTTGCTGACGCGCTTAAGCTTCTTGATGGTGGGTTGGCGATGTTTGCCTTTGTACTTGAGTGAGATGACGATATGGCGGTTGATGCCTTCGCCTTCTTCTGTGAAATTTGAAATGAAGCCTTCGTCTTGTAAGACTTGGGCAATGCTGCGCGTCATCTTGGTGGACGGCACTTGCGTCGTGTCGTGTCGCGCCAAGGTGGAATTGCGAATGCGCGTCAGCATATCTGCAATGGTGTCGTTAGCCGCCATAGTTTCCTCTTATCTAACCTGCCTCAATTACTGCGGAAGGGCATTCCCATTTCTTTGAGCAACGCACGACCTTCTTCGTCGGTGTTCGCTGTCGTAACAATGGAAATATCCATCCCCCGCAACTGGTCAATACTGTCGTAATCCACTTCGGGGAAGATCAATTGTTCACGAACCCCGAGGGTGTAGTTGCCTCGACCATCAAAACTTTTGGGGCTAATGCCACGAAAGTCACGAATCCGGGGTAACGAAATGCTAATCAAGCGGTCGAGAAAGGCATACATCCGTTCTCGACGGAGCGTTACCATGACCCCAACGGGCATTCCTTCGCGGACTTTGAAGCCAGCAATGGATTTTTTAGCGCGAGTGACCACAGGTTTTTGGCCGGTGATGACGGCGAGTTCCCGTAAGGACGATTCAAGGGCTTTGGCGTTTTGAGACGCTTCCCCTAAGCCTCGGTTCACGGTGATTTTGGAGAGTCGGGGGACTTCGTGGATGTTCTCGTAGTTAAACTCGGATTTGAGTTTCGGAACAATGGTCTCTAAGTAGAGGGTTTTGAGTCGCTGTGTCATGATCGTGATAGTTCGATGATGTCCTGGTCTGGGTCAGGACGGGGGTCGGGGTGCGATCGCCCCAGTTGATGGTTAGTCAATGATTTCGCCGGTTTTTTTCAGTTTTCTGACTTTACGGCCGTCTTCGGTAAAGGTATAGCAAGCCCGACTGGCCACTTTTTCTTTGTTGGAGTAGAGCATGACGTTGGAGCTGTGAACCGGGGCTTCATAGGTATTGATGCTGCCCGATTCTCCCTCTTGGGTGGGTTTGACATGCTTGGTGCGAATGTTGACGCCTTTGACAATCACCTGACTGGTTTCAGGGATGGCTCGCAGGACTTCGCCGACTTTACCTTTGTCTTTGCCGGCAATCAGTTGGACGGTATCGCCGGTTTTGACGTGCATTTTGTGGCGGACGGGGGTGGTTTGGCGTTGTTTTTTAGCCATTTATAGGACCTCCGGCGCGAGGGATACAATTTTGGTGAAGTTTCTCTCCCGAAGTTCACGGGCCACGGGTCCAAAAACCCGAGTCCCTCTGGGATTTCCTTCGGGGTTGACAATTACGGCGGCGTTGTCATCAAAGCGAATGCTCATACCGCTTTCCCGTAAGAGATTTTTACGGGTGCGGACGATAACAGCGCGCACGATGTCGGATTTTTTGATGGGCATATTGGGGAGTGCGTCTTTGACGACGGCGATTACGGTATCGCCAACGTGGGCATAACGACGATTCCCCCCGAGGACACGGATGCACATGAGCTTCCGCGCCCCGCTGTTGTCAGCGACATTGAGGTAGGTTTCTTTTTGAATCACGGTCGGTCTCCCTTATGGGGGGTTCGGTGAACAAGGGAATGGCTCAGGGGAGGGTTATACTCCGCTAGCGTGGCTGAGGGTTTCGACGATTACCCAGCGTTTTTGTTTGCTCAGAGGGCGGGATTCACGAATACGGACGCGATCGCCCTCGTTGCAGTCGTTGTTTTCGTCGTGGGCTTTGTAGCGACGAGTCTGAACCATCGTTTTCCCATATTTGGGGTGAGGAACCCGAGTTTCTACAGCAACAACAGCGGTTTTATCCATTTTGTTGCTGACGACGGTACCAATTCTTTCTTTAACTGCCATAACAAATGGGGATAAGAGATGTGTCAAAGGGTCAAGGGTTACAGTGAACTCACTGCTCCTACTCCTCTTCAGCGGTGGCTTCCTCGGCGGCAGGCTCGGAGGGAGCTGGGGCCGCTTCGGTGGTTTCGACCACTGGCGCGGACTGAGGAGATACCTCAGCATCTGCTTCAGGAGCCGCTTGAGACGCGGACTCGGCTGCCGCTTGCCGCTTGAGTTCCCCTTCGACGGTCAGCAGTTGAGCTAAACGATGACGCAGGTGTTTGAACTGGTGGGTTTTTTCCAACTGTCCGGTGGCCTGCTGTAAGCGCAGGTCGAACAGTTGTTTTTTCACCTCAAGAACCTGCTCATTGAGTTCTTCGGGGGAGAGGTTGCGGACTTCTTCGATTTGGGGTAGAGCCATAGTGAATTTACTCTCCTTCGCGCTTGATAAACTTGGTCTTAATGGGCAACTTAAAGGATGCCAAGCGCATCGCTTCCCGAGCGGTTTCTTCGGGAACCCCGGCGATTTCAAACATCATGCGACCGGGTTTCACCACAGCAACCCAAAATTCAGGGTTCCCTTTACCAGAACCCATCCGGGTTTCAGCAGGGCGCATAGTCACAGGTTTGTCGGGGAATAGGCGAATCCAGATTTTTCCCCCGCGTCGGATGTAGCGGGTCATCGCACGACGGCTGGCTTCGATTTGGCGGGAGGTAATCCAGGACGGTTCTAGGGCCTGGAGTCCGAAATCACCGAAATCAACGGTGTTCCCACGGGTTGCTAAGCCGCGCATCCGCCCGCGATGTTGTTTGCGGAATTTAGTACGTTTGGGACTAAGCATGATCAACGGATCAAACGGTGGACAGGGGTAGGATAGGTTTCACGAGTGCCGAGGCAATGGGTGAGGTTTATCCTTCGTTGGAACGGTCTTCAAACTGGCGACGACGCTGTTGGCGACGACGGGGTTGAGGGGCGCTCGGCGCGGGTTTATCGGTTTGTCCGGGCAGGATTTCGCCTTTGAAAATCCAGACTTTTACGCCCAAAATTCCATAAACGGTGCGAGCGGTGCGGTAGCTATAGTCGATGTCAGCCCGCAGGGTATGCAGGGGGACTCGACCTTCGCGTGTCCATTCGGTCCGGGCAATTTCTGCGCCGTTGAGCCGTCCGGATACTTGCACTTTGATGCCTTCGACGCCGGCCCGTTGCGCCCGTTGAATGGCTTGGCGGACAACTCGGCGGAAGGAGACCCGACGTTCGAGTTGTTGGGCGATGTATTCGGCGATTAAGCCGGAGTCGGCGTCAACTCGGGCCACTTCAACAACGTTGATGCGGATTTGACGGTTGGTTCCGCCGAGTTGAGCTTGCAGGTTGGTTCGTAGGCTCTCAATGCCACTCCCACCACGACCGACAACTACACCGGGGCGTGCGGTGCGAATTTCGAGGTCCACTTGGTCGGCTTTGCGCTCGATGTGGACTTCGGAAATGCCGGCGTTATTGAGATTTTTACTGATGTAGTCCCGAATTAAACGGTCTTCGCGTAGTAGTTCGGGATAGCGTTTGCTATCGGCAAACCACCGTGAGCGGTGCTCTTGGGTGATCCCAAGGCGAAAACCTGTTGGGTGAATCTTTTGTCCCACGAGTGTCGAGTCCTCTTTTAGTCTTCTTCGTAGTCAGGCGCCACTGCCACAGTGATATGGCAGGTGGGTCGGCGAATGGCATAGGCGCGACCCTGGGCGCGGGGGCGGTAGCGTTTTAGACCCGGGCCTTCGTCGGCGAAGGCTTCGCTCACCACTAGGGTTTGGGGGTCAAGTCCTAGGTTATTCTCGGCGTTAGCCACGGCGGAGCGTAGGACTTTCAGTACAGGCTCACAGGCGCGATAGGGCATGAACTCCAGGATGATCAGTGCTTCCCGATAGGAGCGTCCTCGGATTTGGTCGAGGACACGACGCACTTTTTTGGGGGACATGCGGACGTAACGCGCGATCGCCTTCACTTGTTCGCTGGTATCGACAGCCATCAGGCTTCTCCTTCCTCGTGTTCAGGTTATCGGCGGATTTTTTTATCGCTTTTGGCGTGACCTCGGAAGGTGCGCGTCGGGGCGAATTCTCCGAGTTTGTGTCCAACCATCTGCTCGTTGACGTAAACGGGGACATGAGCGCGTCCGTTATGGACGGCGATGGTATGTCCAATCATTTGTGGCACGATGGTTGAGGCACGAGACCAGGTCTTGATGACCTGCTTTTCGTTTTTGGCGTTGAGGGCCTCAAGTTTCTTCATCAAGCTATCGGCGATGAAGGGGCCTTTTTTTAGCGATCGACTCATAGGTATTCCAAACGGGGGTATTCCAAACGAAGGCTATAAACGGGGGGTAGCCAGCGGACCCAATAAAGCTTGCTCTCAGGGGCTTGACAAAAGTAAGAGACTGTGTTAGCTCTCGCGTCCGCCCCGGCTCCGCTTGGAGGTTTTCCGGCGACGCCGCACCACGTATTTGCTGCTTTGTTTGTTTTTCTTGCGGGTTTTCATCCCCAAGGTGGGTTTCCCCCAAGGGGTGACCGGACCGCTGCGACCAATGGGGGCGCGGCCTTCACCACCACCGTGAGGGTGGTCTACCGGGTTCATGACACTGCCTCGAACTTGAGGACGGCGACCCTTCCAGCGGGTGCGGCCGGCTTTACCGAGGGTTAGGTTTCTGGCATCAGCGTTACCCACTTGACCGATGGTGGCGTAGCATTCACGACGCACCATGCGGACTTCGGTGGAGGGCAGTTTCAGGGTGACGAAGTTCCCTTCTTTGGCAACCACCTGAGCGCTGGTTCCGGCGGCGCGAACAATTTGTCCGCCACGTCCAGGATTGAGTTCTACGTTGTGAACTGTGGTCCCTAAAGGAATGTTCGCCAGGGGCAGAGCATTGCCCACTTCGATGGGAGCCTCGGGACCGGAAATAATCCGAGTGCCAACGGCGAGTCCCGTCGGGTGCAGGATGTACCGCTTTTCGCCGTCGAGGTAGTGCAGTAGGGCAATGCGGGCGTTACGGTTGGGGTCGTATTCGATTTGAGCGACTTTGGCGGGAATATTATGCTTATCCCGTCGGAAGTCAATCACACGATAGCGACGTTTGTGTCCACCACCACGGTGGCGGCAGGTAATCACGCCTCGGTTATTACGACCTTTGGCGCGGTGTTTGGATTTTGTTAAGCTCTTTTCGGGCTTATCGCGGGTAATGGTCTCGAAGTCCGAAACGGTCGCCTGTCGAGTTCCCGGTGTATAAGGGCGGTATGAGCGAATACCCATAGTATTGACCTTGGCTGGGGTTTGCTAAGTAAAGACCGATTGGGTTACAGGTCTCGGTTACGGGTGTCGTTTACACGTCTGGGAACAGTGGGATGGTGTCACCCTCGGCCAGACGCACAATGGCCCGTTTGTATTGGCTCTTGTAACCGATGAAGCGCCCGACCCGTTTTTTCTTGCGGGGAGGGGTGCTGGTGTTGACGGAAATGACCTTGACATCAAAGACTTGTTCGACGGCAGCCTTGATTTCCGGCTTGGTCGCTTTGGGCGATACGTCGAAGACATATTGATTGGTCTCCATCAACAACGTAGCTTTCTCGGTGATGATGGGACGTTTGATGAGGTCGGACAGGGTACGGGGGTCAAGGGGTTTAGTCATTGTAAACCTCGTGAATCTTGGCTAACCCAGCCGCCGTGGTAATGATGGTGTCGGCGTGCAAGAGGTCGTAAACGTTGAGATTAGTCGCGGTAATCACTTTCAAGCGCTCTAGGTTCCGGGCCGACAGATAGATGTTGTCGGGTAGTTCGGGCAAAATCAGCAGGGCTTTTTGCTCGGACTCGACTCCCCAACGCTTGAGAGCGGCGGCTAAGTCTTGGGTTTTGGGACGGGGAAATTCTTCGGCGAACTCTTCGACCACAATGAGGTCTTCACAGCGACTTTGGAAGGCTGTTCTGAGGGCCAGCCGCCGTTCCTTGCGGTTCATTTTGAGGTTGTAATCCCGAGGTTTGGGGCCAAAAATGACACCACCACCTCTCCAGAGGGGAGAACGGATAGAACCGGCGCGAGCGCGACCTGTTCCTTTTTGCCGCCAGGGTTTGCGACCGCCACCGCGCACTTCAGCGCGGGTTTTACTCGATGCGGTTCCTTGGCGGGCATTCGTCATCTGACGCACGAGGGCGCGATGGACGATGTGGGCTGCGGTTTCTTCTTTGGCAACGTTGAGGTCAAGGGAAGCTTGTCCCACTTCTTCACCTTGCCAGTTGCGAACGACACAATTAACCATGTTGATTGTCTGTGTTTTGTTCCAGGATGGGACGTTTACGATTCGCCAACGATGTTGGCTGGACTAATGCTCAATACTGTGCCAGGTTTGCCGGGGACGGCGCCTTTGACGAGGATTAAGTTGTTGTCGAGGTCGGTTTTGACGACGGTGAGTTTACGCACGGTGACGCGATTGCCGCCTTTACGGCCGGCCATCCGTTTACCGGGATAGACCCGACCAGGGGTGGTTCCGGCGCCGGTTGAACCGGGCAGGCGGTGGTTTTTGGAGCCGTGAGACATTGGCCCACGTTTGAAGTTGTGGCGCTTTTGATATCCGGCAAATCCTCGACCGATGCTGTTGCCGCTCACGTCGATGAGTTGACCATCGCTGAACAGCTCTACGGTGAGGGTTTGCCCTAGTTCATATTCACTCACACTCTGCGGTTTGTATTCACGGAGGTGACGCAGAGGGGGGGCATCGGATTTTTTCAGATGACCCAGTAAAGGTTGGTTAAGGTTTTTAGGTTTAACTTCCTCGTAACCAATTTGGACGGCTTCGTAGCCGTCGGTCTCTTTGGTCTTGATTTGCGTGATTTTACACGGACCGGCTTCGACGACTGTAACGGGGATGGCTTTGCCATCTTCGCTAAAGATTTGGGTCATGCCGACCTTTTTGCCGAGAATCCCAACAGACACGGTACTGCTTTCTCCTTGTTTCGCCACTACACAGACTGAAGATAGGTGGGCTGCGATCGCACCCAAGAGTTCAACGTCGCGCCAGGCCAACACCAAGTCACGCTAGAACGGCACTCCGGGTTGGGAGTGCGTCTGAGGGTGATCTTGGCGATCGCAGATTTGTTGGCTGGGGTTTCGCGAAAGCTGATTCCGAGGCGACCGAGTTTAACTCGGTTGAGACTTAGGAAAATTCAGCACTATGCTAGGAATTGACCCAGTATCCCCGGATTGACCTGCTTAAGTCTCGCTGAGGAGAACTCAAACAACCCATCTCCGTCTTCCCGTATTGTCTCAAATTTAGGGTTTGAGACGCTGGGAAAAGCCTCTACGCTTGCGACCGGTATGCCTTGCTGGGAAACTAGCCAGTCCCAACTTAGGCGGCGCGATGCAATGAACGACTCAGGTGGAGTCGTATGTGCGCTTCTTACGAGTTTCAGTCGCAACTTCCTAATATATAGTATTTTGTGGCGAGTGTCTAGGTAAAGAGGGAATCTTTTTTTGAGGACGATGCTTCGGGAGGGGCGATCGCCCCTCGGGATTCGAGGCTAGGGCTAGGCTTGGGTCTATACTAGGGTCTGAGCGGTGGTCTGAGCGGTGATTGCCGTTTCCGCACGCTTCGCGATCGCCCACAAATTGCACTCAATAGAATCTTACAGATTAAATTATGGGACTCTTGATCAACGGTAAAAAATTTCTACGAGACTTGGAGAATGCCGGGTCTTTAGCAGTGTATGCTCCCCTCGAAGGCGGGTTCGCGGGTCGCTATCAACGACGTGTCCGAGCCGCTGGCTATAGCAACGTCACCCTCAACGCTCGCGGCTTAGGAGATTTATCAGCGTATCTGATGGGCGTTCATGGGGTGCGTCCGCCCCACTTAGGGAAAAAAGACTATGGCGATGGTGCAGTGGGTCCCATTGCCTATCTCCCCCCAGTGGTGACGACGGAATTGGAGAATCTCCCCAAAGACTGCAAAGGGCTATTGCTTTGGATTATCGACGGTCGAGTTCTCTCTCGTCAAGAACTCGAATATCTAACGGCATTGCCGAAACTTGAACCCCGCGTCAAAGTGGTGGTTGAAGTCGGCGGCGAGCGATTTGTCCGCTGGATGCACTTGGAAGAAGCCCTAGTTCCGGCTTAATTTCCCCAGTATTGCGATCGCATCCAACCCCAGCCCCCCAGTTTGTCCTCAGACTGGGGGTTCCTCTCGTCAAAGCTGACTGGTTAAGAGTTATTCATCTACGTCTTGTCCCAGTTGTCGTAGGCGAGCCTCCAGTTCACGCACTCGTTGCTCAGCATTATCGGCCCGCTGACGTTCAGCTTCAGCTTGTTTAGCCAGTTCCGTGGGGGTGAGAAACCGCTGTCCATCGGGGCGGTAGATGGTGAATTGGTCGTCTTGTAGGTCAAAACGAATCCCTAAGCGGGGACTGGTCCAAGTTTCGGGGCTGTCGATGACGCTGAGGCCACCCGTCTCATCCCGTAGCCACCCGTGAAAGTCGAGGCGATCTGGATCGAAGATGTAGTATTCCTCCACGCCATACTGGTCATAAAACTTGAGCTTTTTCGCCATTTCTTTAAGGCGATTACCGGGGGAGAGGATCTCAAAAACCACTTGCGGGGCAATGTTCTCTTCCTCCCATTGTTTATAACTGCCGCGATCGCCCTTCGGTCGTCCAATCGCAACCATGACATCAGGGGCTTGACGCAGTTTATTATCACCTTCCTGGGGATACCAGAGTAAATCTCCAGCTACGAAGATATCGTCGCGGTCAGCAAAGAGAATTTCTAGGTTCTCCTTAATCGTGACAATCCAACGGAATTGCTTGGTGTTGTCGGACATGGGGTTTCCGTCGCAATCGGGGTAGATGATGGGGGCTTGGGTTTTCTCAGAGGCGATCGTCATAGCAGTCATCCCACTGTTTAGGTACAGCCATTCATGCTTCAAATTATAGGAAATCCTCTAATTTCTAGGGTCTGAACCCGGCGACCGATGATGAAGTTCAACATTAAAATGGAATCTACTGTTGATTCACTCCAACCTGGACTCATGGTTCAACCCCCTGTTCCCTCTCATCTTCTTTACCCTGACTCCGACGGTAAGCCAATGGCAGAAAACACGCTCCAGTATCGCTGGATTGTTCGTTTGGTGACCAACCTCAAGCAACTGCTTAAGGATGAGATGGCGTTTGTTGCAGGGGATTTGCTCTGGTATCCGGTTCAGGTTGAGCATCCCCCGGCTCCCTGTCAAGCTCCTGATGCCATGGTGGTGTTGGGTCGTCCCGATGGCGATCGCGGCAGTTACAAACAATGGGAGGAAGATAACATGGCGCCCCAAGTAGTGTTTGAAATCCTCTCTCCGAGTAACACTATGAGCGAGATGGCGGCGAAACAGCAGTTTTATGAGCAATATGGGGTGCTGGAGATGTTTTTTTATAATCCCCAATCTCATGATTTTTGGGGCTATCAACGGGCGGCGGCAACGGATCGCTTTGTGTTAGTCACGCCGCTACACTTGCCCTGGACTTCCCCACTGTTGAACATTCGCTTTGAACGGTCTGGGGATGGGTTAGTTCTCTATCATCCTGACGGGGAGCCGTTTAAGGAGCCGGGGGAGTTGTTTGCAGAACGGGATTTGGCTCGACAGGAACGCGATCGCGCCTTGGCGAAACTGCGAGAACTCGGGATTGACCCGGAAACCCTTTGACTTAGCGAATTAGAGCGGTTGGCAGAGACCCCTGAGATGATGCCATAGCTGCATTTTGAGGCGTTCACCCAGGGAAGTCTCCGGTTCAGTCCCTGACTCCCTAACGGGGGTCGCCAATCAACACCAACGGCGACCAAAAATAAGGATGACGGTCAGACTGACTTAACTTCGCCTGACGCAACGCCTCAGCTTTAGTCAACCCCTCCTCTATCACCAGACGATAAAACTCCGTCGTCACCGCCTCCGTGGCCTGGTCATCCACATTCCACAAGGTCGCCATCAACGCCCGGGCTCCGGCACGTTCCCAAATATAAGCCATCCCCATAATCGCATCCCCATCGAGATTGGTCTGTAACGCCGTCTGACAGGCCGTTAAAGCCACCAATTGCGTATCCTGCAACCCCAGTAACGCCGCATCCGCTAGAGGATAGTCCTCATCGGCAAATAACAGGGTATTGGGTTGCATATCAGTTTCTCGTCGTTCCTCATCCTCACAAATTTCTTGCCCCCGCAAACAACAGCCCAATTGCTGAAAACAGCCGTGGGTGGCTAGATGTAGGTAGCGATGACGGGACGATTGACGTTTGAACTGTTCCAGAGTGGCGGCGTCTTGGCGGTAAATCTCGCTGTCTGGGGCCAACTCCAGGAGGGCATCGACTTCGGCTTCGGTTCCAGGGAGATTAAAGGGGTCTTCCGGTCGGGGATTGGCGAAAGCGAGAACTCGGTAGCTGGGAGTCAGTCGCGGGGAGACGAAGGCAGAAACCAAGGCGGCGGCGATTAGGGTTCCTCCCAGTTTGCGATGCTGTTTGATGGTCGCGCCAATGCCCAGGACTCCCAGGAGGAGGGGAATTGTCCAGAGGGGAAAGGTGTCCGACAGTCTCCCCTGCACCAACACCGTCTCTGCCCCCACCCTCGGAGCGAGAGACCCCATGCCCAACAGCAGCGAAACCGTCAACAGCGAACCCACCCAGCGTCGAGTCATCGCTCAACTCTCCCTGTAACTGCCTCTCCTCTATTATTCCTTAACTTCCCCCACTTGGCAGCTTCCTTGGCTTCGCAGAGAGTGATAGCGGTTGCTATCATAGACACAACTTGCCTCTGTTTCTCTAGGCGTTTTTCACCGCCCTAGGTTTCACCCCAAAGGAGTCCTCTGGTCATGCCCCACCCCTTAAAACCAGCCGATCACAACAGAACCTTTATCCCGAAAACAGATTGCCATTCTAGCAAGTTGCTTGTGAGTATCTGGCAGCGAGTCGTAAACTAGAGCTGTTGGGATAGGCACAAAGACCCGATTGCATAAAGGAATTTAGCAAAATGACCACCGAACAACTATTAGAAAAGTGGAAAACCTTAGACCCTGAGCAACAGCAACAAGTTCTTGCTTTTATTGAGGTCATTCATCCAACCCCAAAACCGACTCAATCTAGTTCCCGCTTAGGACAACAACTCAGAAAAATCCGCCAAGAAATTATAGAGTCGGGACCCCCATTATTAACATCGGAAGAAATCGAACAGGAGAAAGCCGAACGTCGTGGAGGATATCTAAATCCATCATGATCCGAACTTTTATCGATGCGGGAGTGCTAATTTATGCGGCTCGGGGGCAAAATGAAATCGCTGAACTTGCTTTACAAGTTTTAGAACAGGAAATTGCGATCGGTGTCCCTCAAAGGGACGAGGGACAAGTGATAGACGGAGAACAGGTCTTCAATTTCTAGTTTTGTTGGACCCCCATTTATGATGATGCTAGAATCCGCGCTTGAGCAATTTCTCTGTCTCCAATTCCCCGCACTTGAGAACTCAAGAGAGAAACAATGGCAACGGTTTCTCCTGCGATCGTTATAAATTCTACTTCATAGCCCAAACCTTCTTGATGGATTAGGACAACGGTGCCCATATCGCCGGATTTTAAATCATATTCCGGTAAATCTACAGTTAAAACAACTCGGTCTAATTCACTAATCATGGGTTCCAAAATTTGTCCTCGTGACGTGGCATTCCTCGTGACGTGGCTCTGCCGCGTCACGCACTCTTTGCGGCTCTGCCGCCTGTACCTTTTGTGACCAGTTGAAGCCTTTACAGGTACAGTAGGCGGCTTAAGCCCTTGTTCCCAGACTGGAGGCAGAGCCTCCTTCAGGGCGTGACGCGGCAGAGCCACGTCACGAGGAACGAACCAAGAAACCCCATCACATCAAACAGCGAAATGGGGGTTATTTCTGACTTAATCCTCCCGGTGACGACTCACTTTACTCACCACGATGTCCATTTCATCCTCGGATAAGGGGATGATTTCATCTAACACAAACTCATAGTCAATCTGGAGTTCCAGTTTCCCCAGTAAATCATCCTCCTCCCAAGCCTCGGGACCCCGAATCGTGATCTGGGTTTCCTGCCCCGACTGTATGGCAGAGAAGGGAACTCGCCACGTTTCTGGCTGGCCGAGATCCTCGCCGCGAATGTTGGGCCGCCCTCGCAGAACTACCCCCTGATTTGGCTGGCGATCGCGCTCTATTTTAGCAACTTCCGTCAGGGATAATCCCTGAGATAGTCAATCAATAACCCCAGTCAGAATCGCGTCTGGCGGCTGCTGATTGATGTGGATGGAGATTATTACATCTTCCCAGCATTGCCCGAACGGGATGAAACGCGCCGTCCGCCGGTGGTAGTGGTTCCTCGCAGTCAGGAGGGCGATCGCCTAATTCTGGTTCGGCCCACTCTCAGGCGAGATGTTCCTGGCTTAACCCCCTAAGGGGCGATCGCCCAATCCCCCAACCCCGTTTTCCAGAGGATGTCCTTTGTTATGAATCTTAATCTACGGTTTATCGGTCAAGATACGAGAGTTTGCTATAATCTCGGAACGACAGTCCGAACCTTAACCCCAAAATAGCGGGGAGACTTGTGGGAGACTGTAGCTGATGCAACGATTGCGAGAAACAAGCCAAAAACGACCATGAGCGATCGCCCCCAAGGACAACTCACCCGAGCCAGTCGCCAACCCTGTGTGACTCCTCGTTCCCTCCCTCCGAGTCCCGAACCGACGTTTTACTACTTCGCCTATGGGAGTTGTATGTGTCCCGTGGATTTGCAACGCACCTTAGGGGAAAATACCCGCGATTATGTCTTGGGAACCGCCACCCTACAAGGCTATCGTCTCGCCTTTAACCGTCGCTCTCAACGTCGTAACTGTGGGGTTCTCGATGTAGTTCCCGATGAAACCAGTACCGTTGAGGGGGTGCTATATCGGCTTCCCTGGCGACTGAGCGATCGCCTCGATGAGCGTGAAGAAATCCCCACTGGGGGCTATCGTCGCGAAACTATCAGCGTTCAATGTGGCGATCGCCACTATAGCCAAGTGCGAACCTATGTGGTGGTGAACAAACTCCCCGCTGAACTGGCTCCCAACGATTGGTATTTCAGTGTTGTCTTACGGGGTGCGATTACCTGTGGACTCTCGGAACCCTATTGCTGGCAATTATTTGAGCATATGTATCGCTTACAGCAAGGACAGGGAATCCCCCGACCCCTGCAACCCAATTGTTTTTTACCGCGATCGGCTTAAAAGGGATAGGTTTACCCCTCGTGTCATGGCTGAAGCCGTGACAGGTTTTCTGGGAGGCTCTGCCGCCTGTCCTCGGGAGGCAGAGCCTCCCCAAGAGCATGACTTGGCTCGAGCCAAGTCACGAGGAACAAGGGGATGAATTCCCCCTGAGACAACAGGTGTCTCAGGGAGATTTTCTATGTCAATTATCCATTCCCATCGCCCTAAGCCCCCAAACTCACCAAACTCAGTAACGTCTCAACCCGTTGGGCAACCGTATAACTCACCTGTTGCGCCCAGGGAAGACTATCCAGGGCCATGCTGCCACAGAGCAACATCATATAGAGAATCGAATACTTAAACAGCGATCGCGCCACCTCTGTATTCTCACAATCCCCCAACAACTGCCACGCCTTCTTAACAAAGGGAATACTCAGGGCGATCGCCAACAGACCATACACCAGACCACAATTCCCCAACGGATAAATCAATAACACCGTCGAAGCCAACATCAACCAGGTATAAATCCAAATCTGTTTCGCCGTCACCTCATTTCCCGCAATCACCGGCAACATCGGCACATCCACCTCCGCATACTCATCGCGGATATAAATCGCCAAGGCCCAGAAATGGGGCGGAGTCCAGAGGAAAATAATCAGGAACAACACCCAAGCCGACCAACTCACCTCACCCGTGACCGCGGCCCAACCCACCAGAGGCGGAATCGCCCCGGCTGCACCGCCAATGACGATATTTTGAGTCGAATGACGTTTCAGCCAATGGGTATAAATCAGCACATAGAAGACAATCCCCGCCTGGGCCAACAACGCCGCCAACAGATTCGTGACCGTATTGAGGAGGATAAACGACAACCCCGCCAAAACCCCAGCAAAAACCATCGCATCGCGAACCCGAACCCGTCCCGAGGGTAACGGACGTAGGCTGGTGCGCTCCATGATTTTATCAATATCCCGGTCATAGAGACAATTGATAGTGTTGGCCGCCGCCGCTGCCAACCATCCCCCCAACAGAGTCGCCAAGAGAACAACCGGGTCAACCTGTCCCTCGGAGGCTAAGAATACCGCCGCCCCCGTCGTCACCAGTAACAAGACAATAATCCGAGGTTTGGTTAATTGGACATAACTTTGAATAACGTCGTAAACATTGCGATTGAGGGGAGTCGAAGTCGGGGGAGAAACGGAATTTTGCATGAATTTGCCTATCCTTCTGAAATCTATCAGATGTCTTAGGGAACGAAAGCCGTCAAAACGGCTGAAATGAAGCGTGAGTTAAGCGAAGTGGCTGTCCCGATTTGCCAATACTGTAAAAGCCACCAGAGTACCAAGAAGCAATGCACCAATCGTCTGATGTGCAACTGAGAGGGGTTCAACCTGTAGCCGTAGATAAAACGTTGCTATCCCTAAGCCAATTTGTAGGGCCAGCAAGACCAAAGCGGCCTTCCCTAAGCGACGCAGGGGCCAACTCAACGCTGGAGTCCGCCAGGCCCAAACCCCTAAAGCTAAGACCGCCAGGGTTGGGGGAACCACCCCGAGTATATGGCTATTCATCACCGTACAGAGACTTTGGTAACTCAAACATTGGTGCAAGGCCCATTGAGATGCCACTAAAGCCCCTAGGAGACTTTGGCCATAGACGAGGATGGCTGCCCCTAAACTCAGCCAACGTAGGCGGTTCGCGGTTCCATTGCCCTGGTAGGGGAGTAAGGCCACGCCAATGGTGAGAACCGTCACGAAAAATAGAAGTGCTGTTCCTAAGTGAGCCGTAACGATGTCGAAGCGTAACATCTCCGTCACCGTTAAGCCTCCTAATAGTCCTTGTACCAGGACTAAGGCTAACGCAGCTACGGCGGCCCAGGGCAGCCAATTGGGGAGTAGGGAACGTCGCCACCAGGTTTGTCCCACCAGGGCGATGGTTAATAAGCCAATGATGGACGCATCTAAGCGGTGGAACCATTCTAGGAACACCTGTAGATTCATTTGGGCTGTTGGCACAAGCTGACCATAACAGAGGGGCCAGTCAGGGCAAGCTAAGCCGGCATTGGCAACACGGGTGGCACTGCCGATCGCCATGAGAATCACTGTTGCTATGGCGATTTTCCAGACGAGACGGCGCACCGAGGCGATCGCCTCTGGGGGCGAGAGAGTATCTGAGGACGTCGGAGTTAAAACAGAGTGAGCCATGATGTTTGCCGAATCGGTCAACTTGTCAAGTTTTGTTTGTAAAACGTTACATCAAGTGAGTTCTTGACGTTCGGGGTCTCTGGCGACAATACAAAACCCATGAAAGGTCTGGTTTAAGCTTAGAACTCTTATCTTCTACACCAAAGCAAGTTTTAGAAATGTTTTAGATTAGGCAAAATCCCTAAAAATCCACCCTTGCATCGTAACATTGCCTTACAAAGTCAGGGGGCGATCGCAAATCTGGGAAAAAACCTAAAGATTTAGCAAATCTGCCACAGCTTTTCAGAACCTGTTCTACGGTATAAAGAGATGACACGCCCTGACCCAAGCAGATTTACCCCACATTAGCCCGATCTATCGACTCGTGAAACTACCCACTTCCATTACGACTCTCATCGCCGGCATCCTGGTGACCTTAATCAGCCTCTGGTATGGACAACACCATGGCTGGATGCCTGAAGCCGCATCGCGAGAAGCCCCCCTCGTCGATGATCTTTTCAATATGATGATGACCATCGCCACAGCCCTATTTTTGCTCATCCAAGGGGCGCTCATCATTGCCATTTTCCGATTTCGTCAAAAACCCGGAGATAACACCGACGGGCCGCCCCTAGAAGGGGATATCGGCTTAGAAATCGTCTGGACAGCGATTCCCGTCGTCATCGTCATGGTGCTATCCATCTATAGCTTTGAGGTTTACAACGAAATGGGGGGACTTGATCCCGCCGCCTCCAGAGATCCCGGTCCCCAAAAAACCGCAGTTGTCCCCGGAACCGCCATGGCTGCAACCCTCCCGGGGCAGGATAAGATTGCCCTCGGTGTAGGCGCATCCCCGAGTCAACCGGCGAGTGATGCCATCGTCAACGTGGATGTCCTCGGACTACAATACGCCTGGATTTTTACCTATCCTGATAGCGGTGTGGTCTCGGGTGAACTCCATGTTCCCGCCGGCCAAGATGTCAAACTGAAAATCTCGGCCCAAGATGTAATCCACGCCGTTTGGATTCCCCAATTCCGACTCAAACAAGATGCTATCCCCGGACGAGATACCCAACTTCGCTTCAAACCCGAAGTTCCCGGAACCTATCCCCTCGTCTGTGCCGAACTCTGTGGGTCTTATCACGGCGCCATGCGAACTCAAGTGATTGTGCATACCCCTGACGAGTATGACGAGTGGTTACAATCGCAAATTGCCGCCAAAGAACAAGGCGACGGCCTCACCGTGGCCGAGATTATGGCAGACAATGACAACCGGTTGGCCCGTCATACCCAAGACTGGGACATCTCCCCCGAGGCGATCGCCGCTCTGCAACAGATGCAACCAGAGATGCACCATCATCTGTAACCCTCTTGTATAGGGACTTGTGCTGTGCAAGAACTTGTAAAACCATCCCAAACGCCTGAAACGCGAAATCTGGGCGAAACTGCATCGTGAATAGGATTTGACCTCTGCCATTTAATATGACAACCACTTCCGTCGAACCCAAAACCTCCCCCCCCAATCCCGAACCTGAACGGCATTGGAAAGACTTTTTCGGGTTTAGTACCGACCATAAAGTCATTGGTATCCAATACTTCGTCACCAGTTTCTTCTTCTATCTCGTAGCCGGACTCATGGCCACGAGTATCCGCATCGAACTGGCCACCCCCAATCCAGACTTCCTCGGGGCTGAGAACTATAACGGCGTTCTCACCCTCCATGGAACCATGATGATTTTTCTGTGGATTGTGCCAACCGGGGCCGCCTTTGCCAACTACCTCATCCCCTTGATGATTGGGGCCAGAGATATGGCCTTCCCGGTTCTCAATGGTTTGGCTTTTTGGCTGGTTCCCCCCGGTGGTGTTCTCCTGCTAACCAGTTTGATTATCCATCAGCCTCCCGTTGCCGGTTGGACCTCTTACCCCCCGCTGAGTCTCATCAGTGGTCAAGTGGGTGAGATGATGTGGATTCTCAGCATCCTCCTGTTGGGAACCTCCTCAATTCTGGGTGGGATTAACTTCGTCACCACCATCTTCAAAATGCGGATTAAGGACATGTCCCTCTACGATATGCCCTTATTCTGCTGGTCGATGTTGGCCACCTCCCTGCTGATTCTCGTCTCCACCCCCGTCCTGGCTGGGGCCTTGATTCTACTGAGTTTCGACCTCATCGCCGGAACCGCCTTCTTCAATCCCACCGGAGGCGGCGATCCGATTGTTTACCAGCATATGTTCTGGTTTTACTCCCACCCGGCGGTTTACATCATGATTCTGCCGGTGTTTGGCCTCATCTCCGATATCTTGCCGGTTCATTCTCGTAAGCCGATTTTTGGCTATAAGGCGATCGCCTACTCCAGTATCGCCATCGCCTTCCTCGGTAATATCGTTTGGGCGCACCATATGTTTACCAGTGGGACCCCCGGCTGGTTGCGGGTGTTCTTTATGGCCGCCACCATGATTATCGCGGTTCCTACGGGAATTAAAGTCTTTAGTTGGGTGGCCACAGTTTGGGGAGGCAAACTTCGCCTCAACTCCGCCATGCTATTTGCGATCGGCTTTGTCTCCATGTTCCTGATTGGCGGCTTAAGCGGCGTTATGGTCGCCTCGGTTCCCTTTGACATTCATGTTCACGACACCTATTTCATCGTCGCTCACTTCCACTATGTCCTCTTCGGCGGCAGTGTTTTCGGCATCTTCGCCGGAATTTACCACTGGTTCCCCAAAATGGTCGGGCGGATGATGAACGAAACCTGGGGTAAAGTTCACTTTGTCCTCACCTTCATTGGCTTTAATCTCGCCTTCTTCCCCATGCACATCTTAGGATTGCAGGGAATGCCTCGCCGGGTGGTGCAATATGACCCCGCCTTTACAACCCTCAACCAAGTTTGCACCGTGGGTTCTCTGATTCTGGCGGTGTCAACCTTGCCCTTTTTGGTGAACGCCGCTTGGAGTTGGTTCAAAGGCCCCATTGCCAGTGCCAATCCTTGGAATGCTTTAACCTTAGAATGGCAAACCAGTTCTCCGCCGATTATCGAGAACTTCGAGGAAGAACCCGTGTTGTGGTCAGGTCCTTATGACTATGGCGTTGACCGCGACCAAGATGATGATAAGTCGGTGTCTGAGTTACTCGCTGAAGTCAAGGCTCAGATGTAATTAACGTTTCCTGAATACCCCCAGAGACAGAATCAATTGTCAGATTCTTATTAAAAATCTGTAATTGGGGGTATTTAGGTCCTCAAGTTCTGGCACTTAAACATTGCCATTGCAACACCTGTCCCTAACCATTTGACTTATGCAAGGTTCTACTGTCGATACCGCTCAAAATCCTCTAGCGACGGCGTCTCATGCCGAAGCGGGACATCACGGTGAGCATCCGGATCATCGAATTTTTGGGCTTTATATGTTTCTCTTTGCTGAGGCTATGATTTTCCTCGGCTTGTTTGCGGCGTATCTCACTTTTCGCTCGGTTGCTCAGGTTTGGCCCCCCCAAGGAACGCCGGAATTGGAGTTGTTGTTACCCACGGTGAACACCGTTATTCTGGTGTCGAGTAGTTTTGTGATGAACCGAGGTAATCAGGCGATTCGCAATAATGATGTGAAGGGGTTACGTACCTGGTTTGCCATTACGGCGGCCATGGGATTACTATTTTTGTTTGGTCAAGGGTACGAGTATTTTACGAATGAGTTTGGCCTCACGGATAATCTCTTTACCAGTACCTTTTATGTGCTGACTGGGTTCCACGGTTTGCACGTCACCTTTGGGTTGGGTTTGATTTTGCTGGTTTTGGGGCGATCGCTCAAGCAAGGTCGTTATACCAGTGACAGTCACTTTGGCCCTGAAGCGGCGGAACTCTACTGGCACTTTGTGGATATTGTTTGGATTGTCTTATTTGCCATTCTTTATCTGTTTTAGGCATTTACGCTAAACTTGACTCTAGCCAAATAAAATCCCCCTGAACTCATTAGAAGTTTAGGGGGATTTTGTATTAGAACGTTAGAACAGTTATGCGATCGTGAATCAGGTTATTGTGCTAAACACAGACTTAACTGATAGCCACGAGTCATAAACCATTCAAGACTTAGTAACGACCAATGCCTTGACCGGGTTTGTAAACGATGAAGCTCACCGTTTGGCATTGTTTAATATTGTCGAAACCAACCACACGGATGTAGCAGTTGGAGTACTCAGAACGGCACTCACGCACTTCACTCAAGACATCTTGAGGTGTGGTGGCTGAGAACAGAGGCAGTTTCCACAGAGTCCAGTGGTGGTCAGTGGGGAGGGGATTTTCTTCAAATTCAACCGCAGGAATGAATCCTTGATCGAACATATATTGGATCTGGCTGATAATTTGTTGGTCAGTCAGAGGGGGAAGATAAGAGAGAGTTTCGTAACGACGCTCTTTAGGCAGGGTTTTCATCAGAAATGACTCCTTAATTCTGTGACAAATGATGTTAATCAGGGGCATCCTTACCCTCAGACTCCGGGGGTGACGAGTCATCCACGGAGGTCGAGGCAGGTTCAGCGGTGCGGGTCAGGCGTTCAAGCAATTGACGGCGATGTTCCGTGTTGGACTGTTCAATTTGGGCCATCACCATACTCGGTAACAGATCCAAAATGGTCTCCGCCAGATGAGCGCGTACCGTCAAGACTCGCAGCATGAGTTCTTTATTCTCTTGCATCAAGCCTTGTAGATAGGCTTCACCATCTTGAACACGATTCCCCGAAGAATACTCGCTCAGCCAAAGGGCTAGGGAAGGATTGGTTTCTGAAAGCTGCTCGATAATCGTCCGAACCGCTTGATAGGTCAGGTAACTTTGCAGCACCAGGGCCGTATCGTTGGCGACTTTTTTCGGATACATCTAGGCTTTATCCTTCCCGAAACGCCTTGGCAAAGTTGGATAGAGGGTCATGAGCGCTCCTTAAATTAAAGAGAAAATCAAGGGTCGCTCTTACCTCTAGCAACTTAAGCGAGATTAGAGAGTATCAACCGCTTCATACTCGAACTTGATTTCTTTCCAGAGTTCGCAAGCCACGGCCAAGTCGGGAGACCATTTCGCCGCTTCGCGGATGATGTCGCCACCTTCACGCATGAGGTCACGACCTTCATTACGGGCTTGAACACAAGCTTCGAGAGCAACGCGGTTAGCGGTTGCACCAGGAGCGTTACCCCAGGGGTGACCGAGGGTTCCACCACCGAACTGTAAGCAGGAGTCATCGCCGAAGATTTCCAGCAATGCCGGCATATGCCAAACGTGAATCCCACCTGAGGCGACGGGCATGACGCCGGGGATGGACGCCCAGTCTTGGGTGAAGAAGATACCGCGAGAGCGATCTTCTTCGACGAAGTCTTCGCGCATCAGGTCAACGAAGCCCATGGTGATGCCTTTTTCCCCTTCGAGTTTACCGACAACGGTACCGGAGTGGAGGTGGTCACCACCAGACAGGCGTAGACATTTGGCCAGAACCCGGAAGTGAATCCCGTGGATTTTCTGACGGTCGATGACGGCGTGCATGGCACGGTGAATGTGCAGCAGCATTCCGTTGTCACGGCACCAACGAGCCAGGGTGGTGTTGGCGGTGAACCCACCGGTGAGGAAGTCATGCATGATGATGGGGGTGCCGAGTTCTTTGGCGAATTCGGCCCGTTTCATCATCTCCTCGACGGTAGGAGCGGTCACGTTCAGGTAGTGACCTTTGATTTCGTTGGTTTCAGCTTGAGCTTTCTCGATGGCTTCTTGCACGAATAAGAAGCGATCGCGCCAGCGCATAAACGGCTGAGAGTTGATGTTTTCGTCGTCTTTGGTGAAGTCCAAACCACCGCGCAGACATTCATAGACGGCGCGACCGTAGTTTTTAGCGGACAGACCTAATTTCGGCTTAATGGTGCAACCGAGTAGAGGACGACCGTATTTGTTCAATTTGTCTCGCTCAACGGTAATGCCGTGGGGAGGACCTTGGAAGGTTTTAACCAGGGCAACCGGGAAGCGGATGTCTTCTAAGCGCAGGGCTTTGAGAGCCTTGAACCCAAATACGTTGCCGACGATGGAGGTGAGGATGTTGGTGACAGAGCCTTCTTCAAATAGATCCATCGGATAGGCGACGAAGCAGAAGTACTGGTTGTCTTCGCCGGGGACGGATTCGATATCGTAGCAACGACCTTTGTAGCGATCGAGGTCAGTGAGTCCGTCGGTCCACACCGTGGTCCAGGTTCCGGTGGATGATTCAGCAGCAACAGCGGCAGCGGCTTCTTCTGCCGGAACACCGGGTTGGGGACTCATGCGGAAACATGCCAACAGGTCGGTGTCTTTGGGGGTGTAATCAGGGGTGTAGTAAGTCAGGCGGTAGTCCTGAACGCCTGCTTTGTATCCAGCTTTCGCTTGTACCATATTCCTCGCTTTCTCCTTGGGTATCAGGGTTTCGTATAATGAACAACGGTCTACACGCTTCCTATTCAAGACTTCAACGACGTTGGGTCGTGGTCTGAAGTCTGGATGTCCAACACTCATCGGACCCGACACGGGAGTTCAATGAGCATCAGTGGTGGTGAGATCAGTTGAGGTGACTTCCCGCGCGGGTCAGTGCTGGGGTTAGGAACCTGTACCCAGACGACCGACAACGTCGGCGAAAGGCTCAATTCGGCCGACGCTTCGTTTCGGAAACGCAGTCGAATCTTTTTCTCGCGTTAATTTGCGCTTTTGATTTGGGAAGTTCGTGAAGCCAACAGTTCGGATTGAATATTTCCTTACCGAGAAGGATCCTATCATGGATCGGATCCTTTTTCTTTTAGAGTTGACTCATTTTTTGGGTGATGCCATTGCAATTTTTGGGGACGCTGATTAGTTTGACTAATGCCAGTCTCATCTCCATCTCAGTGTAAAGAAATCTGACAGATTTTAAAGAAAAAAAAAGCCAAGCTCCCCTTGTCTATATCAAGACAAGAGGTCTCAAAGGGCATTTAACCGGCTTCGGGATGGCCGATATCGGTGAGTGGGCACTCAAGCTTAGGGCAATTTTAGGGGCAAATCATCGTCAAAATCCTCAATTTTACTCCCTAAGATTGGTTTTAAGGAGCGGATGAATCAGAGTCAGAACGAGATTTTAAATGCTGAGCATGAGGAAACAGAGTTGTTAACATCTGATTCAGATGAACTTGGCCATAAATCAGTCGCTTGACAACAGCAGGCTTGGAGGGACTGTTTGTCGTTGCTTCTGAGTCCGAGGTGTTGGACGGACCCTCTGATGGAGGAGGATCTGACTCTCTTTCAGGGGATGGGGAAGATGATTTTGCTAAATCGGTCGGCTCTCCGGGGGAGTCTGGGGAAGCTTCGCTGGGATCTTGACTCGATTCCTCCCTGGAATCTTGGCTGATGATGGATTCCTCAGAAGACTCGTTAGAAGACTCGTTTTCCCAGGGGGAAGGAAGTTCATCCGGGAGGTCTTGGTTTGGCGATCGCCCCCCATGCGGCCTCCCCTCATCTGCTCTCTCATCTAGTCTCTCTTGGGGCCGAGAGCGATCGCCTAAGACCGTCCCCGCCGCTAAGACCTGATCGGCGGCGACATCCGTATCAATAATGGTCGAGGCCGCTCCAACACTGGCATAGGGACCAACGGTGCAAGCTCCAATAATCAAGACTCCGGCGCCCAAATTCGCTCCGGCTTTGATGCAAATATCACCTCGGCGAGCATGGAGAACAACTCCCAACCCCAAACAGACCCCATCAGCAATGACGATACGCTCATCTTGTCCCGCTTGTAGCACGACTCCTGGAGCGATCGCCGCGTTGGCATGAATCGTTACATCTCCACTGACGAAGACATCCTCACGCTCTAGGGGGGATATCGGTAGCGGTTGCATTGGGTTCTCACGGGTTATCAAACGTCGGGAATCAGCCAAGGACGATTAGGAGAAGAAACAGTAGTACCGAAGAGTCTAGTTCAACCAGAACTGCGATCGCACCACTATTTCTCCGCCCAATCACTGGCCATCATCCCTAAGGGCGCTGAATGACAGTCTCCAGAACGCGGCGTTTCGCGTTGGGGTCAATGCCAATTAAGCGTACATATTCACCGCGATGATCCTTCATGCAGGCTTCGAGGGCGGGAACCACATCCGTTAACTGAGCGCTGTCGATGGGGGAACAGCTTTTCCAGGATTGGGTTTTAAACCGCCGTGGTGTCGCGTGTTCTGTACCAATGCGGTAGCCCTGAGCCAACAGCGATCGCACCTGATCGAGGGTATCCTGTTCCAGTTGACTGCTCGTTACCCCACGATTGCCACCGTTTTTCTGGGACTGATACTGACTGACGCTGGCACCAAAGCCTTTACGACCATTGCTACTAGCGGCAGCTTGGCCATTATTTTGAGATCCCGGACGCTGAATAATCGTCTCGCTCACCCGGCGTTTTTCATTGGGATCAATGCCAATCAACTGCACATATTCCCCAACATGGTCTGCAACACAGGCTTCGAGTTGGCTGAGTACCTGATTGAGTTGTTTCGACTCAATGGGGGCGCAGGTCTTCCAGGATTGGGTTTTAAACCGTCGTGGGCTGGCGTGTTCGGTACCAATGCGATAGCCCTGAGACAGAAGCGATCGCACCAGTTCCACCGTCTCCCCAGTCAGCACACCCTGGCCCGATGAACCCCGACTCACGGGGCCATTTCCGGTCACGGCTGCCACTTTCTCAACCGTTCCTTTACTCGGCGGTGTCACCCCATTGGGGCGTTGCACGATCGCCTCAACGACGCGACGTTTTTCGTTGGGGTCGATACCGATCAACTGTACATATTCGCCGGCAGCCTCCGCCAAAATTTCATTGAGTTCGGCGATGGCCGTTTGGGGAGATCCCGAAAGAGTTCCCACCGTGAGCCAAGACTTGGTTTTGAAGCGACGAGCCGAGGCTCGTTCAACCCCAATCTGATAACCTGACTGCAACAGAGAGCGCACCTGATCGGCTGCACTCGCATCAAGACTCGCTCCATTGCTCGAAGCGGCCGGACGAGTGCCATTGCCGCGACTAGCCCGATACGACGACGTCCCGGCAGACTGACCCCCACCGGCGGTTGGGGTTTCTCCGGGACGCTGAATGATCATTTCGCTCACACGCCGTTTGGCATCTGGATCAATGGCGATCAGGCGCACATATTCCCCAGAATGCTCTCGTAACACCGTTTCGAGTTCCGAGAGGGCGCGATCGGCGCGGGTGTTCGATAGAGTCCCGGCGGTTAGCCAAGACTTGGTTTTGAATCGGCGGGCGTTGGCGTGTTCGATGCCGATTTTATAGCCCTGTTGGAGCAAGCGTTTGACTTGCCCATTCACTTCATTATTTAAACTCATACTCCCTACTGACGTATCCTCAGATACAGCGATGTCCTTGCCGTCACCGTTACGATTTGCTGCAACAGCTTGCCGTCGCGCAGAAGACTCACCCTGTTGATGTAAGGATGAGGAGACCCCCCGCTGCACCGTAACATTAGCGTCAAGCAAATACTGTGCGAAATCCCGATCTACGGGTCGTACATCGGGCAGCCGATCCGCTTCGGCTTGGGTGGTAATCACAGAGCCAGATGCCACATATTTTCCAGGAGGAATCTCAACATCCTGGATTAAGGTGTGCATCATTACCACCGAACCTTGACCCACTCGTGCATTGAACACCGTCGAACGAAAGCCAATAAAGCAGTCGTCTCCGATGTATGCCGGACCGTGAACCAAGGCTAAATGAGCAAGACAACTGTTACGACCGATCCACACGGCGTATTCACGCTGGCGATCGCCCACAACCGTTGCACCATTCAGTCCATGAATGATAACTCCATTTTGAATATTCGCGTGATCGCCGATATAGAACGGCGACTCCGCATCGGCTCGAACCGATGTCCCCGGTGCGATCGTCGCCTCTTCACCGACGGTGACATCGCCGATGATATTAGCAAACGAATGCACATAGGCTGTGCTGTGGATTTTTGGTTCGGCAAGCTCCCGCTGGGGGGATGGAGCCGCGTGCTTGCGGACAACCATAACGAATTTCGTTCCTCAATCAACTCAATGAGCCCAAACTACTCAGGCTTCGCCTCAACAGCATGGGTTAAAACATGGCTAAAAACTTTAGTTCCTAGGCGGCGACCGGTTCACAATTAGTAACGATCTTTTTTGTTATAAACCTGTCGGTTTTCCAAGCTCACAGTATCGATAATGCCCACGGTGAGTGCATCAATCGGACACCCCTCGCGGCCCGGTTCAACCCGAGCAGCACTACCGCGACTGAACAGAACCCACTCACCGGTTCCAGCACCGACGAGATCTGCTGCGACTTCATACTTGGGGAGCAACTCTCCCTGAGCATCGACAAGTTGCAACACGAGGAGTTTCAGGCCCCTCATGGTCTCTAGTTTTTGGTTGCTGACAACGGTGCCGCAGACTCTGGCAATTTGCATTATCTCTTCGGCTTAGCGGCTAATGGAGCGGGGTGAGCCGATGCTCTCGCGGAACTGCTCAACCGCTTCGGTATAGCGAATCGGGAGAACATACTCGAGGTTCTCGTGAGGACGAGCAATAATATGGGTCGATAAGACTTCTCCCCCATTTACCCGTTTCACATTATCGGTTCCGGCTGAGATGGACGCTTGCACTTCCGAGACATCGCCCCGAACGATGACCGTCACCCGACCTGAACCAATTTTTTCATACCCCACTAGGGTCACCCGAGCGGCTTTCACCATGGCGTCAGCGGCTTCTACCACTGCCGGAAACCCGAGGGTTTCAATCATTCCTACGGCAATTGACATTGTTTTGTTAACTCCTGCAATAAATCATCATCCGGACTGAGACGGTGGCCTGAGAGACAATGGGGTTCATGTTCTCAAGGCGATCACGAGCGATCGCCGACCCACGTTTAAACTAGGTGTTTCGATTAGTACGTCCGGAACTGATCGACTTCCTCGGTGTAGCGAATTGGCAGGACGTACTCCAAGTTCTCGTGAGGACGGGCAATGATGTGCGTCGATAGCACCTGTCCACCATTGACTCGGTTAGCCGCATCAATCCCGGCTGAGACTGACGCTTGCACTTCCGAGACATCGCCCCGGACGATCACGGTCACGCGACCTGAACCAATCTTCTCATAACCAACGAGAGTAACCCGAGCGGCTTTCACCATCGAGTCAGCCGCTTCGACTACTGCCGGGAACCCCAGCGTTTCAACCATTCCTACCGCAATTGACATGACGAGTATCGCTCCTTGAAAAAATGACGCGTGATGCGTTTGAACTCTAATGGACGTGCCAAAACTTGGCTCGACAAAGCTTCTGGCTGCCAGGATAGTTCCAGACCAGACCGCGCAGGCCCATGTCTTCCGACATGACTGTTGGCTCCTCTGCCTACGGGCCTGACCCCTGGGCTGACCAGAAATTTCAGTGAGCGCAAAATTTTGACGGGGAAGGCTAATTTATTCAATCCCAATACAAAGATTAGGAAACTTTGGCTCCTTTGACAATATAAAGCAAGATGATATTTTCAAATCGGATAGTTTAATAAAAGTTAACTCGCAGCATCGACCCCCATTCCCAGCCTCCCGGAGCATCTCCCATGAGGGGATCGCGGACTCACTACCCTATAATTGCTGTATTGCTTAAAATTCTCCATTACACGTAGGGCAAGGGAAACGAGACCTCACCCGGTCGTCGTCCTGCCTGGGTTTGGGGGTGTCTCCAGGCACTCAGCCAACCCATAAAAATGTTGTTAGACGTCCTCAAACTCCCGATAAGATGAGTGGTTTTCTCCTACAAACCTGCTGGTTCGTACCGCTGTACGGACTTCTAGGTGCCATCCTAACCCTACCCTGGTCGCTCGGCTTAGTCCGACGAACCGGGCCGCGTCCGGCCGCCTACCTGAACCTACTAATGACCTTGGTGGCGTTCGTCCACGGCTCTGCGGCCTACTTCGAGAGCTGGGGGCAGCCTCCCCAACAGATTGTCTTCTCCTGGCTCAACGCCGCCAACTTAGACTTATCTCTAGCCATCGAAATTTCCCCCCTCAGTCTTGGGGCCATGGAACTGGTCACCGGTATCGGTCTGCTGGCCCAACTCTACGCCCTGGGCTACATGGAAAAAGACTGGTCCCTAGCTCGCTTCTTTGGACTGATGGGGTTCTTTGAAGCCGCCCTCAGCGGCATCGCCCTCAGCGACTCTCTGCTACTGAGTTACGGACTGCTAGAAATGTTGACCCTGTCGACCTACCTGCTGGTGGGCTTTTGGTATGCCCAGCCCCTGGTGGTCACGGCGGCTCGGGATGCCTTCCTCACGAAACGGGTCGGGGATATCTTACTCCTGATGGGGTTAGTAGCCCTATCGAGCTATGGAACCGGCTTAACCTTTAGTGAACTCGAAACCTGGGCCGAAACCAACCCCCTACCCTTCTGGACGGCCACCTGGCTGGGACTCGGACTCATTGCCGGGCCTCTGGGGAAATGTGCCCAATTTCCCCTCAACCTCTGGCTCGACGAAGCCATGGAAGGTCCCAGCCCCGCCTCCATCATGCGTAACTCCGTGGTGGTGTCAGCGGGAGCCTATGTTCTAATTCGCCTACAACCGGTCTTTACCCTCTCCCCAGTGGTCTACGATGCCCTGATTATCATCGGTACCGTCACCGCCATCGGCAGTTCCCTGATGTGTTTGGCTCAAATTGACCTGAAACGAGCCTTATCCCATTCCACCAGTGCCTACATGGGACTTGTCTTTATCGCCGTCGGTCTCGGACAAGTGGATATTGCTCTACTACTGCTGCTGACTCATGCGATCGCCAAAGCCCTAGTCTTTTCCAGCATCGGCTCGATTATCCTAGCCACCAACAGTCAGAACATTACCGAAATGGGCGGACTCGGGTCACGAATGCCGGCCACCACCACCGCCTTTCTCGTGGGGTCTGCCGGTCTGGTGTCCATCTTGCCCCTGGGGACATTTTGGACCTTTCGGCGTTGGGTCAACGGTTTCCAGGAAGTCCCCCCCGGCTTAGTCTTGATCTTGCTGCTGGTGAACGCTCTCATGGCCGTGAGCCTCACCCGAGTCTTCCGCTCCGTCTTTTTAGGAGAGCATCAAGCCAAAACTCGCCGCACTCCCGAAGCTCCTTGGACTATGGCCGTTCCGATGGTCTCGTTGACCATCGTCACCCTCCTGGTTCCCCTAATGCTGCAACATTGGCAACTACTCCTGACCTGGGATGGTCCCTGGGCCTTCTCCCATAATCCCCTGATTGAGTTTGGCAGCCCCCTCTTAATTGCTAGTGGGGTCTTAGGGGTAATCCTGGGTAGTCTCATTCCCCTCGAACGCACTAACGCGCGATCGCAGCAGCTATCGGTACGCTTCTGGCAAGATCTCCTCGCCTACGACTTCTATATCGATCGCCTCTACCGAGTCACCGTCGTCGCCTTTGTCTCGGCGTTCTCTCGCTTCGCCTCAAGCTTCGATCGCTACATCGTCGATGGTGCCGTTAACCTCGTCGGTTGGATGGCGATTTTCAGTGGTCAAGCCCTCAAATATAGCATTTCAGGTCAGTCTCAATCCTATGTTCTGACTATTTTAGCCGCCACCGGTATCCTCGTCTTCCTAGCCTGGTGGGGGTTCTAGTTATCTCACCGTCAACGGTTTTTCTCAACCTCGGTGACTGAACCACAACAGCGATCGAAGCGAATCACGTACAAGAACTACGCCCTAAAAACTACGCCCTAAAAACTGCGAATGCTGAGTGCCTTACTTCTAATTCCCCTAACAAGCGCCATTGTCATTTGTCTACTACCCAAATCTCTGCCCTCGCAGCGGTTTCGGAGCATCAGCTTTGTGGTGCTGACCATCATCTTTGGTCTAACCCTGAGTCTCTTGGCTGACTTCGATTCTAGCCTGGGAGGACTGCAATTGACCGAACAGGTGGCCTGGGTCGATTGGCTCGGATTGAGCTACCATCTGGGACTCGATGGCATCTCCCTACCGTTGGTGCTTCTCAACCAACTGCTGACAGCCATCGCCATCCTCAGTAGCCCCGACAAACTCGAACGGCCACGCCTCTACTACAGTCTGATTTTAATTCTCAACCTCAGCGTCACCGGGGCCTTCCTCTCCCTGGACTTGCTGCTCTTCTTCATCTTCTACGAACTCGAACTGGTCCCGCTGTATCTCCTCATTGCCATTTGGGGAGGCCCACGCCGCAACTATGCCGCTACCAAATTTCTCCTCTACACCGCTACCTCAGGCATTTTTATCCTCGCCGCCTTCTTAGGACTCGTCTGGCTCACCGGCGCATCGAGTTTTGATTACAGCGTTCTCCCAGCGGGAGCCTTACCCATCGGCACCCAGTTGCTGATCCTGACGGGGTTACTGATTGGCTTTGCCATCAAAATCCCCATTTTTCCCTTCCATACCTGGCTCCCCGATGCCCACGTGGAAGCCTCAACCTCGGTCTCAGTTCTGTTAGCCGGCGTTCTTCTGAAACTGGGAACCTATGGGTTATTGCGCTTCTGTGTCGGGATGTTGCCCGAGGCTTGGTCTGTTGCCGCCCCCGTCCTGGTCATTTTTGCCGTCATTAGCGTCCTCTATGGGGCGTTTACTGCCATTTCCCAGCAAGATATGAAAAAAATGGTAGCCTACTCCTCCATCGCCCATATGGGCTATATTCTGCTGGCTGCTGCCGCTGGAACCCACCTGAGTTTGTTGGCGGCGATCGCCCAATCCGTCAGTCATGGCCTGATCTCGGCTATGTTGTTCCTCCTGGTGGGGGTTGTGGGCAAGAAAACGGGGACTCGGGATATCGACCAACTCCGTGGCTTACTCAACCCAGAACGGGGTTTGCCGATAATCGGTAGTTTGATGATTGTCGGTGTGATGGCGAGTGCTGGTATCCCCGGCATGGTGGGCTTTGTGTCAGAGTTTCTGGTGTTCCGAGGCAGTTTTCCGGTGTTTCCGGTGGCGACCCTGTTGTGTTTGGTGGGAACCGGCTTAACGGCGGTCTATTTCCTACTGATGGTGAACCGAGTTTTCTTTGGCCGCCTCTCGGACATTGTGACCAATTTGCCTCCGGTTCAATGGCGCGATCGCGTCCCCGCCTTGGTCCTAACTCTCCTCTTGGTGATGTTTGGCCTACAACCCAACTGGCTCGTCCGTTGGAGTGATGCTGATGCGGCCCGATTAGTTCCCCCGGTGGCTCTGGCTCAACTCTCCTCGGCGCAAGTCTCTTCAAGCCAACTCGACTTTGAGTCCCCAAAACATCCCCAACTTGCTACGCCGAACCCCTAAAGGCTCAGGATCTTCGAGCTATCAATTGTTCACTGTTAACCGTCAAACACTGATTTTATGGTTACTACTCCTCTCGCCCCCTCCCAACATCCCCTGGCCGAGTATATTCACCGGCTAGAACAGGGACAGGCATTATTGAACGACACCCCGGAGAATGTCTTGGAAGTGGTGGGGATTCTCAAAAGCTATGGGGTGGTTCTCGATGCCTACTCCAATAACTTGATCTACATCGCCGAGAAACAGTTTTTAGTGCTGTTTCCCTTCTTTAAGTATTTCAACGGGGAGGTGAGTCTCCCGAAACTGTTGCGCTTCTGGTGGCACGATCGCATCAACTACGAGTATGCCGAATACTGTATGCGAGGAATGCTCTGGCACGGCGGCAATGGGGTAGATACCTATCTCGATAGTGACGCGTTTAGTCAAGCTGCCGAACGGGCCATTCAAGCCAAGCTACGAGGCAATCCGCTCTTGTCGCTGCTGCATCGTCTCTTCCCGGATTTTTTGCCCGAACAGGTGCGGATGTTTTGCTACTACAGCGCCCTGGGACAGTTCTGGCGAGTCATGAGTGATATGTTCTTGGCATTGAGCGATCGCTATGATGCCCAAGAGATTCACTCGATTCCCGATGTAGTCAAACATATCCTCGATGGTCTGGTGGCGGCGGCTAATCAGCCCATTACCTACCGGGTTGAGATTCAGGGGCAATCCTATGACATCATGCCCGAGTCCGTGGGGCTAACCTTCCTGATGGATACGGCAGTTCCCTATGTTGAGGCGATTTTCTTCCGAGGAGCGCCTTTTCCCGGAACCGTCTCCTATAACGCTCAAGCCTTTCAGATTCCGGACGAACAGGGTGATTTTGCCTATGGTGCCCTCTATGCCGACCCCTTACCCATTGGCGGCGCGGGGATTCCCCCCACTCAGTTAATGCAAGATATGCGCCATTTTCTACCGGAGTATCTGCATGACGTCTATCGGCGCGGGACTCGTGGCGAGGATGATATCCGGGTGCAGATCTGTGCCACGTTCCAGAAAGCAATGTTTTGTGTCACCACGGCGGCGATTCAAGGGCTGGCCCCTCATCCCCTGACGACTCAGGATCCGCAGCAGCGCTCGGAGAACCGGGCGTATTTGGAACATTGGATGAACCGCTTTGAGAGTTCTCGGATTCGCGAAGCCAATAGTTAGGAGTTCACGAGGAGTTTAGGAGTCGTCGGTGGCTTCGCTGGCTGAGGCTTGAGGGAGCCAGAGGACAAAGGTCGTGCCGTGATTGCCTCTCCCGCACGCTTCGCGATCGCCCTCGAAGTCGTCGTCAGGATGCTTAGCTGGACTGATGACCCAGATGTCTCCTTGCATCTGGCGTACAAGGTCTCGGGCGATGGCTAGTCCTAGGCCGGTTCCGGGAATCTCTCCTTGAGCCTGGATGCCCCGGAAACGGCGTTGAAAGAGGTTGGCTTGGTCTTCAGGGGGAATGCCAACTCCGGTGTCGCTGATGGTCATGGCAACCCCCGCTCCGAGTCTGTTCTGGTGGTTTGGGCGTAGGTCGATGCTGATTTTACCGCCCGGGGGGGTGTATTTGAGGGCGTTGTCGATGAGATTGCCGGCAGCTTCGATGACGGCACGACGATGGCCTAAGACGGGGGGTAGGGGGTCGGCAAGGGTCCAGTTGAGCTGGAGTTGGCGATCGTCGGCAATGGCGGCCGCTGAGGTGAGGAGGGGGTCGAGAAGTTCAGCGAGGTCAAGGGGGCCGGTTGAGTCTTCGCTCCCGGTCAGTAGGGGATAGGACGGCCTGGCTGGGGAGTCATGGGCTGTAGAGGGGTCTGATGTCGAGGGATCTCGGGAGACGTTGTCGCCAGCGGCCGATTGGGGTAAGACGAAGGGATCGGTGTCGATCGCCCCTCGGAAGTCTTGGAATAAATCTTGCAGGCGGTGACTTTCTCGCAGGATGTTATCGGCATGGGAGCGGCGAGGATCGTCGCTCGGGAGTTGTTTGACGAGGAGTTTGCCGAAGATTTGTAGGGCCGTTAGGGGATTGCGGAATTGATGCAGCCAATCATGAAGCAGGTCATGTTGTTGGCGTTGTAGGTGTTGTTGCTGTCGATAACTGCGATCGCTCCATTGTTGCCGTTGTTCCATGAGACAGGCGAGGGCGATGGTATGGGCGATTTGTTCGACGAAGCGGCGATCGCCCTCGCTCCAAGGCTGATTGGTACGGGCCGTCACTAATAGCCCCACGGCAATGTTGTCATGGATTAGGGGCATGACCAGTTGATAGGTGTCGTCGCTGTCATCGTCGTCTCCGGGCAAGTCGGCCTCTTGGTTTGACTCGCTCTTGGCTCCGGGGAGGAGGTGATAGGCTCGACGGTTCCCTGAGAGAACCACGGTTTCAGGGCGATCGCGGTTCCGGCCCCCTTGGTGATTGGGTGCGGCTGAACGCAGTTGGATCGTCGAACGGCTCTGGTGATCGTCATCGACTGAGATGTTATCCCAGGTAACGCGGCGATCGGGCGCAGGGCTAGCAATGGCGGCAACTAATTTATGATCATCTCCTCCGAGAAAAGTCTCAGCCAGATAGACCACCACTGGGGAGGCCCCTAGGGTGGTTTCGAGCAGTGCCACTTGTTCTTGGCACAACAACATCAATTCGGAACTCATGGTTAATGTTGACATCGTGCTTCGCGTCAATCCTCAACGTGAGACTGCCCGTGAGTCCCTAACAATCCGTCTGTGGTCTCCCATTTTCCCCCTCGGGAGCCATTTTCTGAGAGCTTTGTTAATTTTTGTAACAGCTTGATTCGGGGTGGGAATGCCTGAACGTATTTCTGTGCGGTGAATAGACGCTTAAAAATAACTTATAGGATTTGCAAAAAGCAGTTGAAAATCTTGTCAAGATCTGATATATTTTGCTCGGTTTTGGTAGCTATCACTACAACCCGTCGGCAAACAGAGGAGGTAATACACCTTGGCAAGAAGACGCAAGAGAAAGAGCCGTCGCCGTCAAGAAGGACGAAGAATCTTAGAACACGTGCCTCAGTATAGTATTGAGAGCGGTGAAGATAAACCCGTCACGGCTGCACGTAAGTATATCAAATCTGAGCAAATTGCGCCCCCGGCACTACTTCTAGTCAAGCGCAACGAGCATACGACTGACCGCTATTTTTGGGCAGAGAAAGGTCTGTTTGGCGCGCAATACGTCGAAGAAAACCATTTTCTGTTTCCCAGTTTGCGGTTAGTGATTGAACGGCAAGAGAAAATTCAAGCGGCGACAACGAGTTCCTAAGTTCATGACCAGAACACCCTAGCAAGGGTTCTTGAGTGCTTAAACTCGATTCGGTCTTTCGCTCACTCCGTGAGGGATTGGGGTTGCAAGTCTGGCATGGCTCGTTGTAGAGCCGCCAACTCGTCCCGATGGCCGACAATCATCGCTAGACTTCCCTCAGCTTCTGGGTTGGGGGAAGTTTTTTTGTCAGTGTTCTCTGCGGCTTTAACCGTCAGCGAAACCTGTTCGCGACGATTGGCCTGTTTCCAATAGAAAACACCGGCTAGGGGGGAGAGGAAGACGAGGGCGATGATACCTTGAGATAGACTAGGGATCAGGGTTGCCAGCACTAAAGCCACACAGAGGAAACCAATGGCGGCTAAAAAACTCAGAAAAATGGCAAGAAACCAACTAGCACGGACATTGCCCTCGAAGGTGACACGGTTGTCCTCTGGGTTAAATCCTGTGACCTGATAGCGACGTTGACAGAGATAGTCTTTTAACTGACTCGAGAGGTCTTCAGGAGGGCGATGACTTCCTAAGTGCAAGACTTCAGTGCGATCCTTGACTGATGCACGGATGAAGAAGAAAAGCCCCACCGCCATGAGTAACGTGGGGATGGCGATCGAGTTTAACGAGAGTGTATCCATTGAGACTGACCTATGAGACTGACCTATGAGACTGACCTAAACTTTACATAATTTTACATAATTTTACAGTTTGGCCGTCCTCCCTGTCAGCCGATTCGTTGAATCGGGTTTGGGGGAACCAGGCCATACAATACAATGTAAGGTAGGGGTCGTCGTTGGCACTGCCGACTGTTGGTCGGAGCCAATCTTCGGTTTGACCCATTCTCAGTTCTCAGGACATCCCTAGGGTCATCCATACACCACTCACCTGCATAACACCCATGGAGTTATCCGCCATGTCAACTCCCATTATCCTAGTCCAACCGACATTAGCCCAGGCTCCCCCGGAAACGGGAGCGGCTGACGGTTCCTCTCCTCCCGTTCTCTGGATGGGGGTTTCGGGGGTGCTATTGGTGAGTGCGATCGCCGCCGGTGTGGCCTACAAAACCACCAAAGACAAACTCGGTAAAAAACTACGCACCGAAGAGTTTAAGAACCGAGAACTTCACAAGAAATATAAACGGGCCATTGATACCATCAGCAAGATGGAGCGCAACCCCGACTTAATCCACTCGCGGGAGTTCAACCTCGACTATCTGCGGATGCGCATGGAAGAAGAAACCTTCCACTTTGGCATTGTCAACCAGATCAAGGTCAAGGTTAAAAGTAAAATTTCTGTAGCCCTGCGGCCGAGTGCTGAAAACCGAGGGACGGGACGACAGGTTAACGAAACCTTCGATGTCGAATACGAAACCGGGAGCGGGGCCAGCATCAAAAAACGAGTCCTGTTCCGGATTCAGATTAAACTCACCAAACTACCGACGCAGCCGACGAGCGCCACCATCAGTCAGATTATCGACTGTATTGAAACCTATCTCAGCCCGGCAGGAGATAATGATACCTGGCAACCAGCCTTACAGGGTCGTGTTGCCTATATCCACTGGGATCAGACCGCTAAACCCACTCCGTTACTGGTGCTCGAACAGAGTAATGAGGGGGTCAATGTCACCTTCCGCACCACCCGCAGCAATGCCGCTGGTGGGCCGCCGAGTAGTTCCCTGCCCAAGTCAGGGGCCGCCTCAGGAGCGCCACCCCGTACTCGTCCGGCGACGACCCGCCCGAAAACCAGCCGTCCCACAACAACAACACGCCCGAAAACCAGCCGTCCCACAACGACACGGCCCAATCGAGGCAGTTCCGGTTCATCGAAAACTCGCCGCTCTAGTCGTACCACTCGCCCGTCTTAATTGACACCAGAAATAGGACGATAGCAGCTAAATTTATCCTTGTAAAACATTTCAGGGTAGGTGTCTTGCGAATTTTGGTTGTCCTCCTTGAAATGTCTAGCCTCTGGTTTTCACGACCAGGTGAGATAGGGCAGTTGAGTGGCCGTTTGGCGCACGGCATCAATTTGCGTCACCAGTTGTCCACAACTGTCCCAGAGTCCATCTAGGAAACTTTGGCGAGCGCCTTCGGGCATTGAGACCGTCAGGACAAGTTTATCGCCGGACTGGACTTCCATACGGTCGAGATCGAGAGTTAGAGGGAGTTTAGGGCTGGCGGCGATCACCGTTTGCAAGGCCTTGACATCATCCGGGGCAGCGGTGACACAGGGGACTCCCATCGCGACACAGTTGCCGAAGAAGATTTCAGCAAAACTTTCACCAATTAAGCCTTGAATCCCCCAGCGTTGAATGGCTTGCGGGGCGTGTTCGCGACTCGAACCACAGCCAAAGTTGGCATTGACGACTAAGAGACTCGCCCCCTGATAGGCCTCGACATCGAAGGGATGTTCGCCTTTCATTTGGCGGCGATCGTCTTCAAAGGCATGATCGCCGAGGCCGTCAAAGGTGACACAGCGCAGAAAGCGAGCGGGAATGATGCGATCGGTATCAATGTCATCTCCGGTTAAAGGGATACCGCGTCCAGAAATTTGTTTAACTTGAGTCATGGTGGGAATAGGGAATAGGGAACAGGGAATCGGGAGCAGGGAATCGGGAATCGGGAATCGGGAGAACCTACCCCTAAGCCCGATTATGGAGGGGATGGCAAGTCGTGCGCCCTCTTTGGGGACTAGAGGTTGGGAAGTTAGGTGTTAAATCCAGTCTCGGACATCGGCTACTGTGCCGTGGATAGCAGCGGCTACAACCATCGCTGGACTCATCAATAGGGTTCGGCCCGAGGATGAGCCTTGACGGCCTTTGAAATTGCGGTTGGAGGATGAGGCGCTGATCTGATCGCCTTGTAACTTATCGGGGTTCATGGCCAAACACATCGAACAGCCAGCATTACGCCATTCAAACCCAGCTTCAATGAAGACCTTGTCTAAGCCTTCAGCTTCAGCTTGGCGTTTGACCTCCTCAGACCCCGGAACCACAAAGGCTTTAATTCCCTCGGCGACTTTACGGCCTTGGGCGAACTTAGCCGCTTCTCGTAGGTCACTTAGACGACCGTTGGTGCAACTGCCGATAAAGCAAACATCGACTTTTGTGCCTTGGATGGGTTGTCCTGGGGACAGCTGCATATACTGATAGGCTTCTTGGGCGATCGCGCGATCGCTCTGCGGCAAACTCTCCGGCATCGGAACCGACTCATCGACACCAATCCCCTGGCCCGGAGTAATCCCCCAAGTAATCGTAGGTGGAATCTCTTGAGCATCGAAGACGACCACATCATCGTACTCAGCATCAGCATCACTGCGAATCTCGTTCCACCAGCGTACCGCTTGCTGCCACTCTTCCCCTTTAGGGGCAAACTCACGCCCTTGAATATAGTCATAGGTCGTCTGATCGGGGTTGACATAGCCGCAGCGAGCGCCCCCTTCGATGGACATATTGCAAACGGTCATCCGTTCTTCCATCGTCATCTGCTCAAAGGTCGTACCGGCATATTCATAGGCATAGCCGACGCCCCCTTTGACCCCGAGTTTGCGGATAATATGTAGAATCACATCCTTGGCATAGACCCCCGGACGCAGTTGGCCGTTAACCTCAATGCGACGTACCTTGAGTTTGTTCATGGCCAGAGTTTGCGAGGCGAGAACATCGCGAACCTGACTGGTGCCAATACCAAAGGAAATCGCGCCAAAAGCGCCGTGGGTGGAGGTGTGGCTGTCTCCACAGGCGATGGTCATTCCTGGCTGTGTTAGGCCTTGTTCCGGGGCGATGACATGAACAATGCCCTGACGGCCAGACCCGACATTGTTGAAGCGAATACCATATTGTTTGCAGTTGTCCTCAAGGGCTTGAATCATCTCTTCGGCGAGGACATCGCTAAAAGGACGAGCCTGGTTTTCCGTGGGGACGATATGATCCACTGTGGCCAGGGTGCGTTCCGGGAAAGGAACCGTTAGATCCCGTTCCCGTAACATAGCAAACGCTTGAGGGCTGGTCACTTCATGAATTAGATGTAGCCCGATAAATAATTGTGTTTGTCCTGACGGCAACGTACCAACGCGGTGCGTTTGCCAGACTTTATCGAATAGTGTTCCCTTACTCATTACGGGCAGCGTTTTTGTGTTAGGCGTAGTCTTTGATTTTATCGCACATCTTCAGCAGATTGATCAAAAAAACTCCCGATCTGAGAACGAGATCGGGAGCATCGAGTCGTCGGCCAAGGGTGGGGCAAACCCCTTAGAGATCCGGGGCGGCGATCGCCGCAGCAACGGTCGGCGTTTCAGCCGTGGCCGACTGAAGGACTGGGGAATTGATGACCGCATCATTAGCCAAGGTAAACAGAGGATTCGAGAGAATCCCGGCAACGGAGGTAAAGATTAACGCCACCACTAATCCCACCTGTAGCGGACGCATTCCGGGCAAATTCCAGCGGACCTCAGGATAGGTTTGCACCGCCTCGGACATTTCCTGGGGTTCTTTGACCACCATCATCTTGACGACGCGGATGTAGTAGTAAATCGAGACCACACTCGTGACGAGACCTAGCAGAACTAGGCCATAGAGTCCGGCTTGCCAACCGGCCCAGAAGAGGTAGATTTTACCGAAGAAGCCGGCCAGAGGTGGAATCCCACCAAGGGACAATAGGCAAATGCTCAAGCCTAGGGTTAGTAGGGGGTCTTTATGATAGAGACCCGCATAGTCACTGATGCGATCGCTGCCTGTCCGCAGAGAGAAGAGAATCACACAGGTGAATGCTCCCAAGTTCATGAACAGGTAGACCATGAGATAGAACATCATACTGGCGTAGCCGGCATCAGTTCCCGCGAGCAGGCCAATGGTGACAAATCCCGCTTGGGCGATGGAGGAGTAAGCCAGCATCCGTTTCATGCTGGTTTGAGCGAGAGCAACGACGTTCCCCAGGACCATACTGAGGATGGCCAGGGCCGTGAAGACAAAGTGCCATTGGTCGGTCATGGAGCCAAAAGCCGTCACCAGTAAGCGGATGGCGATCGCAAAACCAGCGGCTTTCGAGCCAACGGAGAGAAAGGCCACGACGGGTGTCGGTGAGCCTTCATAGACATCAGGGGTCCATTGGTGGAAGGGAACCGCTGAGATTTTAAAGGCAATTCCGGTAATGACGAAGACCAGGGCGATGGCCAGGCCAATGGCTTGAGTATCAGGGCTGTTGGCCACCGTACTGGCAATTTCATCGAGTTGAGTTTGACCGCCTGAGAGTCCATACAGGAGAGACACTCCATAGAGAAAGACGGCGGAACTCGACGCACCAATCAACAAGTATTTTAAGGCGGCTTCATTGGAGCGAGTATCCCGTTTCATGTAGCCCGTCAGTAGATAGGAAGAAATACTGAGGGTTTCGAGGGCCACAAACACGGTCACTAATTCATTGGCCCCGGCCAGAAACATCCCGCCTAGGGTCGCCGTCATGAGGATGGCTAAGAACTCAGCCAGGGAGGTGCCACTTTGTTCGACATACCGGACTGACATGAGAATCGTCACGGCGGTCGAGAGAGCAATAATGCCCCGGAACACCACACTGAGGGGATCACTATTGAACGCACCGAGGAACCCTAACGGCATGGGGTTATCCCATTGCAGGACCAGGGCCGCTACCGCAGCCAACAGTCCTAAAATTCCTAAATAGGGTGTCCATTTTGCCGATTGACGGCCGCTGATGAGATCAACAATGAGGACCAGGAGGAGGGTTGTCAGAACGATGCCCTCTGGCAAAATAGTCCCAGCATTCAACTGAGACGCAAGGTTGGCAACATCCATAGACGTTTAAGCTTAAGGTTTATTAACAGTATCGTCCCACATCGACCCAAACGTGAACAGTCTGGACGGGGGAATGAGCATCTCTCGGCTAGAGATGTTGGGGGCCGACTTGCCGGTTGAGGCAGGCGACTCCCCGTTGATTGTATCTTAACGGGGAATTGGTCTGGAGGAGTGAGTCCCGGTTGGAGAGCCATAAGGGACACCATTCATGCCAAGATATTCATGCCAAGATATAGACTAATCCCTCACCTTCTTGATGGACTGCCCTCATGGACTGGACGACTCCTCTAAATGTGCAACAACTGGACTTTATCACGCGCTTGCAAGAACTCAGGCGTTGTCCGAATTCCTCCCCACTTCTGAGTCATGATTGTCCAGGGGTTTGGTCAGAACAGGTCAAGATTTACGGCGATCGCCTTTTGCCGATTCGTAATCATTGTCGCCAACGAATTTTAAAATCTGATCCCATCCTTCCCGTCCGTGATCTTTGGCAACAGTACTTCTTGGAAGGATTAGCAGCTACAACCGTCGACTTGATCTGGCCCCATCCCTTGCGTCCGGCCGAGGAGGAGACCGATCAGTTTTATTGGCTTGAGGATGCCTCGGGAGACTCAGAAACGGGGTTACGGGTTGAGGTGATGGCTGTGGCGGGGAAGGACATCGCCGAGGTGCCCCGACCGGTTAACCCCAACGAGAGTGATCTCATCATTTGGGTTTGGGTCGAAGAGTCTCTCGAAGATGCCTATCAGGACTATCATCCCATTGTTTTAGGATTTCTACCGAGCGATCGCCTAGGGGCCGGGGATGCACTCACCCTCGATCAGCTTTGGTATGGGGGAGGATTACGAGGCTACGTCGAGGCCAACACATCACGACAAATTCGCCAATCTCAAGCCTGGCTGCGTCCACTGATGGGAAGTGCCAATTGTGCTTACCCCTTAGCGATCGCCGCCGATGGCAAAACCGTGGCCAGTACGAGCTATGATGGCAGTCTCAAACTCTGGCGCTTAAAGGACCCTCAACTCCAAGAGGCTCTTGGCGGACGAAGCTGGTCAACCGCCGCCTCAACCCCAGGTTCAGCGGGACAAACACTCTCGACGCGAGATGCCGATTCCATCTATCACTGTTGTCACTCTGGACAGGGTCAATTGTTGCGATCGCTGCCGGGCCTTCGCAGTGGTGTCACGGCTGTGCTACTAGATTTTCCCGGAGAACAACTTATTTGCGGGAGCCAGGGCGGTAAAATCGAGATTTGGCAGGTTGAAAGCGGCGAAAAACAACATTCCTTTACGGCTCATGAGGGCGGAATCCGCTTTTTAGCCATTTCCGCCTCTGGAACCCTCTTTGCCAGTACCGCCAGCGATCGCCAGCTTCGAGTTTGGCAATGGTGCGATCGCACCCTGACTCTGCTGTTTTCTCAGCTGCGCGATGGCATTTCCAGCATTACGCTCTCCCCCGACGGCTCTCAGGTTGGCTGTGGTTTCCAGAATGGACAAATTGAAGTTTGGTCTGTGGCCAGCGGTGAAAGCTTTTATCGTCTCAAGGCCCATTCCGGTCCCGTGCGATCGCTGTCCCTGAGTGACGATGGCACCTCTCTGGCTAGTAGCAGCGTCGAACGCACCCTCAAACTCTGGAAAACTGACAACGGCCATCTTGACGGTTTGCACACGGGCCATGCCGATCCCCTGATTTCCGTCTCTCCCAATGCCGACGGCTGTTGGGTTGATGTCAGCTTATTTCAGGCCGATCCTCCGAGCTGGACTGCCCGTTAAAGCGGTTTGGGCCAGATTTCGACAAAAGCGGCTTTCCTATAGCAATCGAAGATCGGCTTAGGACACTCTGAGTTGGGAGAGAATCCCCTACCTCTTGCCTGTTCCGGTGTTCCCTCTTGCCTCTTGCCTCTTGCCTCTTGCCTCTTGCCATCCCCTCGGTGGGAGGGGCCAGGGGTGGGTTATGCCTCTTGCCTGTTCCCTGTTCCCTGTTCCCTGTTCCCTGTTCCCTGTTCCCTGTTCCCTGTT
>OFEU01000137.1_pt1 | contig 86432 bp, 74 predicted proteins | sample 1521221 | NCBI WGS metagenome assembly OFEU01 (sample SAMN03766357, study PRJEB24113) | microbial mat metagenome | isolation source: enrichment culture HLUCC-O from microbial mat sample contains cyanobacterium... | reverse complement strand
CCGAAACGAGCCTACAGGGACGTACTCGTAGGCGTGTCCCGGAAAGGAACACCCGCCTCATGGCCTTTCACAACGCTCAGCCTCAAAAAGAACCGGCTTTGCGCCAATGTCAGTCCCGCTTCTTGCCAGGCAAGGTGCCCATCAGCTTGCAGATGATGCCGAGCATGATTTCATCTGCACCGCCGCCGATGGAGACCAGGCGCACGTCGCGGTAGGCTCGGGCCAGGGGGTTTTCCCACATGTAGCCGTTACCGCCCCAGAACTGCAGGCAGCTGTCGGTGACTTCGCGGCCCAGGCGGCCAGCCTTGAGCTTGGCCATGGACGCAAGTTTGGTTACGTCTTTGCCTTCAACGTGTAGCTCACAGGCTTGATAGGTCAGTGCTCGCAACGCTTCCACTTCGGTCTGCAGTTCGGCCAGGCGGAAGTGGATGTATTGATTGTCGATCAGCGGCTGACCAAAGGTTTTGCGCTCACGGCAATAATCGATGGTCTGGGTAATGCAGTGCTCCAGTGCCTTGATCACGTTGGCTGCGCCCCACAGGCGCTCTTCCTGGAACTGCACCATCTGCATCATAAAGCCCGTACCCTCGGCACCGATACGGTTGCGCTGTGGTACACGAACATCATCAAAAAAGATCTGGGCGGTTTCGGATGAGCGCATGCCCAGTTTGTTCAGATGCGGGCTCATGGTAATGCCCGGAGTGTTCATCGGTACGATGATCAGGGTCTTGTTCTTGTGGGGCTTGTCGTCGCTGGTGTTGGCCAGAAGGCACATGAAGTCGGCTTTCGGCGAGTTGGTGATCCACATTTTTGAGCCGTTGATGACGTAGTCATCGCCGTCTTTCTTCGCGGTGGTTTTTAGGCCGGCAACGTCTGAGCCAGCGCCCACTTCACTGACACCGATGCAGCCGACCATGTCGCCCGAGATGGCCGGAGCCAGGAAGTCGCGTTTGAGCTCGTCAGAACCAAAGCGGGCAATGGCCGGGGTGCACATGTCGGTTTGCACCCCGACGGCCAGCGGGACACCGCCGCATTTGGCCATGCCGAGTTCTTCTGCAGCCACCAGGTTGTAACTGTAATCCAGACCCATGCCGCCGTATTCTTCCGGCTTTTGAATGCCCAGCAGACCCAGGTTGCCCAGTTTCTTGAACAGCTCGTGAATCGGGAACTCGCCGGCGGCTTCCCATTCGTCGCAGTACGGATTGATTTCTTTTTCTACAAAGTCTTTGACTGTCTTTCTGAGCGCTTCGTGTTCGGTTGTGAATTGCATTGTTGTTCTCCTTGGAGGATCAGAAACGGGCGACGCCGTAGGAATTGGGTCGTAGTTGTCGTTGTTCTGCTTCGCGGCAAACGGACAAGGCCATGGCCAGCACTTGCCGGGTATCCCTCGGATCAATCAGGCCGTCGTCCCAAAGCCTTGCGGTGCCGAACAGCGCGGTAGAGCCATCTTCGAGTTTCTTGGCAGTGGCCTGCTCCAAGAACGCCAGGGTTTTTTCGTCGGGCTCTATGCCGCTCTTGCGTTGTTTGTCTTCAGCTACGATACGCATCACTTTGCCTGCCTGGGCCGGGCCCATGACGGCGGTGCGGCTGTTGGGCCAGGCAAATATGAATCGTGGGTCCAGGCCGCGGCCGCACATGGCGTAGTTACCGGCGCCGTAGGAGCCGCCCACCACCACAGCAATCTTCGGCACCCGGCAGTTGGCGACGGCCTGCAACATCTTGGAGCCGTGTTTGATGATGCCGTTCTGCTCGGAGTGCGTGCCCACCATAAAGCCCGTGGTGTTGTGCAGGAACAGAATTGGCGTGCCGGCCTGGTCGCACAGCTGAATGAACTGTGCCGCTTTGGTGGCACCGGCCGGGGTGATAGGACCGTTGTTGCCGATGATGCCGACACTGTGGCCGTGAATGCGGATGGTGCCGCACACGGTCTGGCTGTCGTAATCGTTCTTGAAATCCAGGAAGCGAGAGCCATCGGCGATACGGGCGAGAATGTCGCGCACGTCGTAAGGCTTCTTGGCATCGGCTGGAATAACCCCGAGCAGCTCGCTCGCGGGATAAATCGGTTCATCCCACTGTGGCGTCTGGTGCAGCGGAAGGTTTTCGTTCCAGGGCAGGGCACCGAGGATTTCCCGGGCCTGACGGATACCATCGGCGTCGTCTTCGGCCAGGTACTCGGCGGTGCCGGCCACGGTGGCATGCATTTCAGCGCCACCCAGTTCTTCATCGGTGGCGATTTCGCCAGTAGCGGCCTTCAGCAGAGGGGGGCCAGCCAGGAACATCTTTGCTTGCTCACGTACGGTAATGACGTAATCCGACAGCCCCGGCTGATAGGCTCCGCCTGCAGTGGCGTTGCCGTGTACCACGGTCACCTGTGGAATGCCCGCTGCGGACATACGCGCCTGGTTGGCAAAGCCCCGGGCGCCGAGCACGAAAATATCGGTGGCGTAGTTCAGGTTGGCACCGCCGGATTCCGACAGCGACACCACCGGTAATTTGTTCTCCATAGCGATTTGCTGCAACCGCAGAGTCTTGTCCAGCCCGGCGGGCGTAATCGTGCCGCCCTTAATGGCGCTGTTGCTCGCTACCACCAGGCAGCGTACTCCAGCGACCTGACCAATACCGGCAATAATGCCGCCACCGGCCAGGGAGCCGTCTTTGTCGTCGTGCATCTTGTAACCGGCCAGCGAACACAGTTCCAGAAATTCACTGCCTCGATCCAGTAAACGGTTGATCCGGTCCCGCGGAAGCAACTTGCCCCGCTTGCTGAACTTGTCCCGGGCCGATTCCGCCAGGTCCAGCACCTTCTGCTCCACATCCCGGAAGGTCGCGATGTGCGCTTCCATAGCCTCAACATTGGCCCGGAACTCGTCAGACTGGGGGCTTATTGTTGTTTCCAGTACCTGCATGGCAAATCCTCAGTCGTCACTTAATACTTTCGGCGTTACCGCCCGATGAAATCCGTTGTAGGGCTCATTATTTTTGGCTTTAGGCATCGGCCAAATGCGTCCGCCCTGGGAGGCAGCACCGTCAATGCGCAAACAATCGCCACTGATAAAGGCCGCCCCTTGGCTAAGCAGAAAACAGATCGCTGAGCTCACCTCCGATTCCGTCCCCATCCGCTTGATCGGCACCGCATCCGCCAGGCCGCGAATCCACGACTTCATATGAGCCGGATAGTTATCCATTCCGCTGGAGGCAATCCACCCCGGCGCCACCGCATTCACCCGAACCCCGGAAGGGGCCCATTCCACCGCGGCCGTCTGTGTGAAATTCACCATCCCCGCCCGAGCCGCACCAGAGTGCCCCATGCCCGGCATACCGCCCCACATATCCGCGACAATATTAACGATCGACCCACCGGACTTGCTCAGCGCCTGGGTGTAAGCCTCCCGAGCCATCAGAAAACCCCCGGTCAGATTCGTCCGAACTACGGTCTCCCAACCCTTCTGGTTAATCCCCGTCAGCGGCGACGCAAATTGGCCCCCCGCGTTGTTCACCAGCCCATCCAGTCGACCATGCTCGGCAATAATCGCTTGCACGATCGTCTTAACCGACTCTTCTTCCCGGATGTCACAGGCATGAGCACTGGCAACACCGCCGTCTTCCTCAATCTCGGCCTTAACGGCGTCCACCTTTTCCTGCTTACGACCCACCAGCGCAACCCGGGCACCGAGTGCGGCCAGTTCGTGAGCTGTGCAACGACCAATGCCGGAGCCGCCGCCGGTAACAATAAATACCTGGCCTTCAAACAATCCCGGCCGAAGAACAGACTGATAACTCATATAAAATTTCCTATACAGGTGCGACGAATACACTGAAGAGGTTGGGGCGCCTCGCTGGGGGGAAGCCTTTCCAGAACTGTGCGCAGCAGGGATGCTGCGCTCAAGCCCCCAGGGATGGGTTTACGGCGTGTTCTGGAAAGGCTTCCCCCCAGCGGGGTGCGGGCACTAGCGATTGATGCCCGTAGCAATTGAGTCATAAGAACAATGACAAGGTTCATTGAGGCACCAGGTTGGAAGGCACCGGCACCGGAAATTCCAGAAGCTGCTGCGCAAAGGCCTTACCCTGCGGATCAATCCGCAAACTGGCCACACCGCCACCACCCAAACTGTGCTCCAACAAAAAGTTGAACGCATGTAGCCCCGGCATCGCCCAACGAGTCACCCTGCCGGATTCTGGATTCAGGGTATGCGCCATCCACTTGGCGACGGCCCGCTCCGTCAACGCAGCTTCAATAAACGGCAAATACTCCGGATCCCGCGCAATCACCCCAATATTGCTGTGATCGCCTTTATCCCCGGACCGAGCCCAGGCCAGCTGAATCAGCGGCACCGTTGTGTCAGTTGCCACCTCAATACGAACTTCTGGCTCAGGTGCCAGCGCTGAGGCATCAAAACCGCCCTCGCAAGCCACCTCAGCGGCCGATTTCTCGCCCGCCAGATCCACCGAAACCGACACCTCAGACTTCGGCACCAGGCACGAATACAGACGAATCTTTGGCCACACCGTCGGCCGGCCACCAACAATGCCGGTGATCCCCGGCGCCATACCCGTGGCAGCCTGAGCAATCTCCCGAGAGAACAGCACCAGCGCTTCCTTCTTGGGATGCGCCGTTGCAATCTTCACCACCACTTCGCGGGTGTCGCCGCAACGGCCGTGGCTGCCATAGGTGGTCTCCGTGCCCAGCAACTCAATGCTGGTTTCAGAATAGTCCGGCAGGCCACGCTCGCTGAACATCCGGGAGGTTTTCTCAAGGATGGCTTCGGCAACGCGCTGCGCCTTGGCCACTGCGTTGATGCCCCCCATCAGGAAAGTTACGGTGCATTTGAAACCGTCCGGCCAGGTGCCAGATACCTTATAGCTGTCGGTTGGGGGCAGGCCCCGGGCACCGGATACATGGACCTGATCCTTGCCGACTTCTTCCAGTATTACCTGAGTGAAATCGCAGGTGACATCCGGCAGCAAGTAGCCCCGTGGGTCGCCAATTTCGTACACCAGCTGCTCGCCAACCGTGCCTCGGCTCACCAGTCCGCCGGTGCCCTCCGGCTTGGTCATTACAAAATCACCGGAGGCGCTGACCTCGGCAATCGGGAAGCCCATGTTGGCGTAGCCATCGGCCACCTGCTCCCAGTCGGTAAAGTTACCGCCCGTAGACTGCGCTCCGCATTCCAACAGGTGCCCGGCCAAACTGCCCTGGGCAAGCTTGTGATAGTCGTTCCAGTCCCAGCCAAACTCGTGAATCAGCGGCGCCAGTACCAGTGCGCTGTCTGCTACCCGACCGGTAATAATAATATCGGCACCCTGATCCAGCGCCGCTACTAAACCGGGCGCACCCAGGTAGGCGTTCAGGCTTACCATCATGGCGGGGAAGGGCTGGCCGGTGGTCATCTCGGTAATACCGGCATCGGCCATGGTCTTTTTCTTCATCACCAGGTCGTCGCCCAGTACCAGGGCGATTTTCAGATCTACGCCTGCTTTTTCGCACTCGGCCTGGAGCGCGTCGCGACAGGCCACCGGGTTAACGCCGCCAGCGTTGGCCAGCACCCGAATGCCCTTGTCCTTGATCTCCCCCAGCAACGGCGCCATGACGGTCTGCACAAAATCCCGGGCGTAGCCCTGGGTGGGATCTTTCATTTTTTGGCCAGCCATGATCGACATGGTGATCTCGGCCAGGTAGTCCGCCACCAGGTAATCAATGTTGCCCTGATTTACCAACTGGGCAGCGGCGGTCTCTGTATCGCCCCAGAAGGCGGACGAGCAACCGATGCGAATGGTCTTGTGAAAGTCTGACATGGTGTTTGCCTTGTTCTTTATGCCCGGCAGTCAGGGGCTGATCCAACGATAATATCGACAATACCAAGCAAGCGCTTGGTTTGTAAACAGGCAAATCTAAGGTAAAATGGAAATACTTTTTTAGCCGACCGGAAAGCCCTTGTGAGCCAAAACCCGATTCTTAAGTCCCTGATTGCCGAACAGCTTGTTTCTGACCCCGGCAGTGCCCGTGGGCGCTTGCTCACCGAGGCGGCTCGCCTGTTTCGGGATAAAGGTTATGAGCGCACTACCGTGCGGGATCTTGCCGCCGCGGTTGGTATTCAGTCCGGGAGTCTGTTCCACCACTTCCGCACCAAAGAAGAAATTCTCAAGGCTGTGATGGTAGAGACCATTCGGCTGAACACAGCGTTGATGCAGGCGGCCGCGGACCAGGCCGAGTCACCCCGGGGTAAGTTGAAAGCCTTGGTTCGGGCGGAGCTGGAATCCATCAATGGCCAAACCGGTGAGGCAATGGCCGTGCTGGTATACGAATGGCGCAGTCTTTCTGAGGGTTCCCGGGCTGAAGTGCTTGAGTTGCGCGACATCTATGAAGGGCTTTGGCTCTCGGTGCTTGAGGAGCTCAGCGGTAAAGGACAGCTCAAGGCCGAGCCTTTTATTGTTCGCCGGATGCTGACCGGAGCGTTGAGCTGGACGGTCACCTGGTATAAGCCAGAGCGCGGTGGCTTGACGCTGGATGGGTTGACCGACCAGGTTATGGCGATGCTCGGACTTTAAAAGTGCACTTCCTCTTAAATTATTGTTTTATATAAATTAATCTAAAGTTTTTTGCTTTTCCTTTCGGGCCATTGGCCCGATCGGCATATGATTTTCGGCATTCCAGCCATTCTTGTCTGACAAAAATCAAAGCATTCTTCGCGCAACAAAAACCGAATCCCCGGGGAGCAGTCCGAAAATCGGCTGTAAGGGATCTGGTTTATGTTTGCGGATTGACGAAGCCAAAATGTGATAAAAGACTCGTCATTCCTCACTTACAAAAACAAAGCAAGACAGGGCAAATTATGTTCTACCCAGAGGCTTCCTTATTGGGCCGCAGTTCGGCTTTGGTTAAGCAGTTCGTTCTTGCAGGACTGATCCTGGTCCTGGCCGGTTGCTCAGCCAACCCGATATACTCCACAACGGGAATGGTGCTCTCCAGCTACGCGGACTCCGAGGCAACACCCTATGTGTTGCAGATGTCGGATACTGAAATGGCTTGCGCACTGGGTGAGGGTATCGATCCTCTTGTTTACTCCTTCTCTCGTGTAACTTCCGCTCCTGATAGCACCGGGTCATTGCTCATGTTGCTGGCCGGCAATTGCATGGAATACCGTGCCTGGAATGCTGAGCTGGACTACCTTCGTGCCCAGTACAATGATGATGTTCCCGCCGCTAAAGATGCTCGTGAACGCGCCAAGCGACTCTATGCCACTACAGCGTCGCGCCGCTATGAAGCTTACCTTAGGGCGATGGTAGCTTATGATTTTGATCCCGCCGCCGAACCCATCGAATGCCCTTTCCTGTTTACCGATCAGGATGAGCTGACCTTTCTTCTCGGTTTGCTGACTGGTATGCAGGCTGTCGTGAACGACTCCAACTCTGGTGCCCTCGCAGGCGTGCCACGCAATATTGCTCCCAGGGCTGAGCGCGCCGCCCAGTGTGTCGACAATGAGAAATGGGGTGGTTTACCGAATGCCGTTAGGGCACTCGTTTGGTTGCTGTTGCCGGATACCCGTCCCGAGTTGTCGCCGGACCCTTGGCAAGTTCTCGAAAATAGTGCCGAAATGGGTGTAAACGCTGGCATGCGAGCTTCCCACGCGGTTCAAATTGTGGCTGCAGAAACCTTTGGCCGTCCCGATGTGCTTGCCGATGCCATTGCACATTTCGCCGACGCCGATGACCGAATCGACGTTTGGGAAGACTTCCGATTGGTGGATGAAGTGGCTCGAACCATCGTTCAGTTCTCCTCAGATAAGCATTGGACTGGGGAGTATGGTCACCGCACGCCGCGTAATTTTTTCGGCAAGATGAGCCCGGAGCGCGCCAGAGCCAATATCGAGACCATGGATCTGGACGACCTGCTTTGAAAGTAGGCCGTCAGGCCCTGGTCCAGTTTTAACGATAAACACAATAATGACCTGGAGGTCGTCATGATCCGTGAATCCCTTGCCGCCCTGTCGTTGGCAGCTGCTGCTCCCTTGGCATCAGCCCAGACAGTATCCATGTGTGTATTTGATGTTATCGGCGCTAACGGCGACGTATACAACTTGGTCAAAGACTACGCTCTCGAAATGAAAGCCCACGGAGTGGACTTCAATCTTCGACCATACACCGACGAAGGCGTTGCGGTTGGCGATTTCAACGCGGGGCAGTGTGATGCTGTAGCGGCCACTGACATCCGCATCCGCCCGTTTAACAGGTTCACCGGCAGCATCAGTGCGGTTGGTGCCATTCCTACCTATGACGACCTCGAAACCTTGCTGGCTACCATCGTCCAGCCAAAAGCTGCGTCACTGATGAGGTCTGATGGGTACGAGGTGTTGGGTATTGTGCCAGTCGGTGCCGGCTACCTATTTGTGAATGACAGGAGCATTAACACTGCAGGCAAGCTGGCAGGCAAACGAATGGCGACACTGGATTACCAACGGGATGCTATCCATATGGTGAATCATGTGAAAGCCACTGTGGTTCCATCTGACATCACTAACTTCGCTGGCAAATTCAATAATGGTTCGGTGGATACCGCTTATGCCCCAGCCTTTGCCTATGAGGCGCTTGAACTTTATAAGGGTATTGGCGACAAGGGCGGTATTGTCGATTACCCACTCGCCCAACTAACCGTTCAGATAGTTGCTCGCGAAGGTGCACTGGACGACGAGTCCGCCCAGAAATCAAGGGAAGTGGTCTGGGACATGTTCTCGCAGGCGATGAACATGATCGAGAGCCAGGAGAAAGCGATCCCTGAAAAGCAATGGATTCGAATTCCGGACCAGGACATTACTGGCTACCAGGAAATGTTCCGTGAAAACCGCCTGGAAATGAGTGATGGCGTGAACGATGCACCGAGTGTATATGACCCGCGCATGATGAGTCTGTTGAGCAAAATTCGCTGCGCCAGCAATCCGGGTGCGTCTGAGTGTACCGCAGATAACCGGGAATAATCGGAGAGAAAACATATGAACTGGCGCGCGACGACTGCCTCAGGCGTAAGGACCCAATACCCCATGCATCGGCTGCACGGGGCCATCCTCCTGCTGTTACTCCTGGCGACCTTACTGATGGGTATGGGCAACTCGCTCCACTCCAGAATGCTCTGGATCGGGGAGCAGGTATGGCCGAATTATTACTTGCTTAATCCCGATGCAACGCAGCCCACCTGCAACATGTTCATAGATGTAGACAGTGAGGTGGAGCGTCGGGTCCAGGCCTATAAACCGGACCCTGACGATCTGTTCAGCTCGCCACCCAATCCGGAGGCGATCAAGCAGTCGTTGCAAAGTAATCTGGCTTTGTGTGAGCAGCGGCACCTGCAGTTTGCGGAAAATCAGAAGCACGCCACCTGGGCGCTTGGAGCCTATAAGGCTTTAGAGCAGGGGGTGGCGGACTTCCTGCTTGGTAACATTGACCTGACCAAATTCCTGTTCATTGCCATGTTCGCCATGGCGGCGGCTATTTCCGCACTGGACGCGGATCATATTGCCTTGCGATTGCCCCGGAATCGAGCCGAATGGCGGCTGAGCCAGGGTGTTCAGTTCATTGTGAATGGTCTGATGGTGCTCTCTCTGAATGCTTATCTCGGGCGATTATCGACATCCCCCGGGACCGAGAGTACTGCCATTTTGCAGTACGCCTGGGCAGGGGTGTTTGGCCTGTTCATGGTGATTAATGCCGTGCGCTTTGTGTTCATACCGGAAAGGATGAAGGCGGGGGCACTGTCGTTGTCGTCAGGGCTGGTTGTACCCTTGTATTGCGCGATGGGCCTGATCGCGATGAGCTACTTTTTCTTTGTCGATGGCTATACTTCGGGCCTGGCGATCTATTTCGGCATGATGGCCAATCTGTCGTCCATGTTCATCAACATCGGCTTGTATGTGCTGGTGGGTATGATGCTCAAGCAGACCCGGATTCCGGATTTGCTGTTGAACCTGGTCAAGCCGTTCAATCTGCCGGCCCCGATGCTCGCCTCGGTTATCATTTTTGCTACCGCGTTCCCGACCGCATTTACCGGTGCTTCGGGCATCTTCATTCTGGCGGTCGGTGGTGTTATTTATGACGAGTTGCGTAAGGCCGGTGCCGGTCGCCAGCTTTCACTGGCGACCACCGCGATGTCTGGTAGTCTGGGTGTAGTGCTCAATCCCTGCTTGCTGATCGTGGTGATTGCGGCGCTTAATAAAGAGGTGACCACCTCGGAGATGTACGGCTGGGGCTTCTGGGTGTTTATCCTTTCTGCCAGCCTGTTTTCCTTTATTGTGTGCAAGACGGAAGGTAACTGGAAGCCCAAGCCGGCCCCCGGTGCTTTCCGTGCCGCGCTGCGCGAACTGCTGCCACTGGTTCCTTATGCGCTGACAGCGGCGGCGGTGATCCTGACGGTCTGGGTTGTGCTTGGCCTCAAGTTCAACGAGTACAGCGCACCGATGATCCTGCCGTTAGTGATGCTTGCCCTGGTGGTAATGGATGCCGGCAAGGCCAGTCGGGAAACCTCTGTCAGTCGTGTGCAAACGTTCTTTGATCGCAGCACAGCGGCGGCCAGCGATTCGGCCGTGCACATCGGCGCTTTGCTTGCGTTGATCGGGTTCTCTATTTGTTTGGGCGGTATTCTCGAGCGTTCGGATATTGTTCATGCCTTTTTCCCCGAAAGCCTCACCAGTGCCTGGGTGGCTATGCTGGTGATTGTGGTTATGCTGACACTGATCGGCATGGTGATGGATCCGTTTGGTGCCGTGATCCTGGTATCGGCGACCATTGCTCAGCCCGCCATCCAGATCGGTATAGATCCACTGCACTTCTGGATCGTGTGTCTGGTGGCGTTTGAACTTGGCTACCTGAGCCCGCCGGTGGCCTTGAACCATCTGCTGACCCGGCAGGTGGTTGGTGAAACAGAAGTACTGGTAGCCGAACGCACCGGGTCGTTCTGGAACCGCTACAAACGACTGTTGTTGCCTTTGACGGTCATGGTGCCCAGCCTGCTGCTGGTGGCCTTTGTGCCCATGCTGTTTTACGCACTGTAGCAGGTGTGTAGCTCAAAAAACCCGTGTAGCTCTGCTTCACGGGTTTTTTGTTAGTCGACTGCAACTCAGTTATTGAGCGGGGAGGAGGTTGGAGGGCTTGCCTGAAACCCTGCGGAGCCATGGATGGCGGAGCGGAGCGTACAAGGATGTATTCACAGCGTGTTTCAGACAAGCCCTCCAACCTCCTCCCCCCCGCACTGCTCTGTCTGGAATTTATGGGACCTGGCGCCGGCCAATTGTGGAACTTTTGTCCTATAGTTTGCGTATGGTTAAGGACGGCCGACGAATTATGAAAAGAGGGTTCCCGTGAGAAGATCATTGCCGCTCTATCTTGTGCTCTCAGGAGTCATGTTGTTCGCAGGATGCGGTGGTGGTTCAGGGAGTTCCGAATCTCCGCCTCCGGCCATTGATCCTGGCCCTTTGTCTGGCGTGATCAGCATTGAAGCCGGCAGTCGGATAGATCAGGACACCATGGATCAACTGGGCTTTGCCGGTGCCAGTCCCTCCAGCGCCGTTCAGGTGTTGCCAGCAAGCTTTGTGCTCGCGGGCTATGTCAGCGGTCGTGATGGCGCATACGACCTGTTGAATGGCCAGCGATTTGTGTACGTTGCCGATGCTGTGGATAGCTACAGTGTGCCGATGGCGCCGGGTGAAACCGTCACGTTGAGGAACTCTGGCAGTCGCCAAGGTAGCTCCGAGCTCGAGCTGATACTGAAAGGTAACGGCCTGACCGAATTGTCTGAGACCACAAGCACGGCGTCACCGTCAGTGAGCCTGACATTGCCCGAGGGGGCGCCCGAGGCCGTTTACAGGGTCGAGGTAAGGATCGTCGGCAATGATCCTGCTCGTTATGTTCTGGCCAAGACCGCGGGTGCCCAGCTCGATAGCCTCAGTCTGGACTGGCCAAACCATGGCTTCGTGCCGGGGGAGGCCATCGTCAGCCTTGATGCAAGCCGAAGTGGAGCGATGTCTTCGTTGGCAGTTGGTCTTGCAGATGCGGAGCGTCACCTTGGTGGTAATGACTGGTTGATGCGCATGCCGGTGCAGGCATTGAACCGAGCCGGCAGTGCGCCGGCCATCCATACCGAGACGTTGGCCTGGATTTCTGAGCTTCGTCAAGTCCCTGGAATCCGTGCGGCGGAGCCGAACTATCTGTTCACCAGTATGCAGCAAGGCCCCGCATTGACGCCGGTGGATGAAGACCTGTATCGCCTGCAGTGGCACTACGATCTGATTAATGGCCCTGGGGCATGGCAGTTGGCGCCGAACGGTGGGGGTGACATTAGCGTAGCGGTTCTGGATAGCGGACTATTCAGTCCTGACGGGGATTCATGGCACCCGGATCTGGACGTCAACGTTGGGGCTGGCCGGGATTTCGTCGATGGTGGAAGCTTTCCGGAGGACCCGGGCAGCAGCGTCGGTGCGAATGTATTTCACGGCACACACGTGGCCGGTACCATAGGTGCCGTTGTCAACGGGGTAGGGATCGGTGGCGTGGCCTTTGGTTCTGAGATTGTTCCGGTACGCGTTCTGGGTGAGGGCGGTACCGGCTCCTCGGACGATCTGATCGACGCCATTCGTTGGGTCACAGGGCAGGATTTCCCGCCGGTGAGTGCGCCAAGAGCCCAGGTAGTCAATCTCAGTCTGGGTGGCCTGCCCAGGATTCAGCGATTGGAAGATGCCATTGCCTTCGGGGTCAACCGCGGCGTCATTTTTGTCGGTGCTGCCGGTAACTCTGCGACTTCTGTTCCTTCCTACCCTGCGGCTTCTCCCAATGTGCTGGCGGTCAGCGCAGTGGATGCTGGCGGTCGGCTGGCTTCGTATTCCAATTTCGGCAACTGGATCGACCTCGCCGCGCCGGGAGGTGACGCCAGCCGGGACGGTAACAATGACGGCCGTGCCGATGTGGTCTGGAGTACCAGCGCCGTTGCCGGTGCAAGTGGCTTTGAGGCCAGCTTTACAGGGTTGCAGGGGACCTCAATGGCCACGCCGCATGTCTCTGCTGTCATGGCGCTTATGAAAGAGCAAAATAACGGGCTCTCCTATCAGGACGTTCGGGCGCTTTTGCTGGGCGGGCAGCTGACCGATTATCCGGGGAGTCGAAGCGATCAACTGGGCTACGGTATCCTCGATGCCGCCAGAGCGCTTCAGGCCAACCTTGGGCAAGGCGTCACGATTCTGTCCCCCTCGCCGTCGCTAGTGTCTTTGAGTAACGAGGGCAAGACCAGTGAAATCGTCACACTCAGTCGTATCGGCGCTGCTGGCGTTTCAGGTGTTACTGCGACTCAAGCACCGGATTGGATCAATGTTACCGCGCGAGTGGCGGAGGGTTCCGACTACTCACTGACCGTGTCTCTCATTGAATCAATGATAGAGCCTGACACGGCCTATCGCGGCGAGATCCTAGTGACCTACGACTCTGATCAGAATGGTCGGACGTTGCGGATACCGGTGATTGCTCAGATCCTCAGCGATGAGCAGGCCCGTAACGCGGGCGCCCACTTTGTCATACTGGTGGGGACTACGCCGGACGATGAAGGGTTCTACTGGGCGGAAGCCCAGGTGGCGGCGGAAGCCGTCAACGGCCGCTATGAGTTTCGCTTTGAGTCAGATGATGGTGAAGAGCCCCGCCGGCTGAGTGAGGTCCGCCCTGGCGACTACTACCTGGTAGCGGGCACGGATATCGATGGCGATGGCATCATTTGCCAGCCCGGTGAGGCCTGTGCCGAGTATCCGATTTCCGGATTGCGGGAAGTGATCAGTATAAAGAAGGGAGAGAGTCTGTCGAATATCCGGATGACGACCAGTTTTACTCGCCCCACTATCACCGCAGAAACGCCAGACATCTTGCCCAGGCCAGGCTTTCGGGGTTACCGTTTGATCACGCAGGAGGGTGACAGCCCCCAGAGAGATAACCGACCCAGGACCACACAATGATCCCACGTTTTGCCCATGGTTTTGCCTTGCCCATCATCGCAGCTTTGCTCACGGCCTGCAGCGTAACTGGCGGTGCTGAAGGCGTCGAGCCGAGCGTTCGGCAGGTTACCCAGTCTGCCCATTGCGGCCTGACCGGCCCGGGCGTAGCGCTGGCCAGCTCCAGTGCGGAGCTTGAGGCTTTGCTGGATGTAGGTGGCCAGAACATGTCGACGGGCGTGATCCGTCAGGTAAATCTGGATAACGAGTCGCTGGTGATTGTGACTCTGGGCCAGAAGCCAACGGCAGGTTACGGTGTTGGTCTGAGTTCTGCGTCTAAAACGGGCCAGACACTCAAGCTGGGTATGGATGTCACAGAGCCCGCGCCCGGTATGATGGTGGCGCAGATGATCACGTCCCCCTGTGTGGTGCTGGCAGTAGCCGAGCAAGACTGGCAGCGCCTAGAAATTTCCGGGCTTACCGAGAAGCCGATTGTGAAAGTGGTCGGAAACTGAATTCACTCGGCGTCACCACAAAACAACCGTTGATCTTTCGGCTCGAATCCCTAAGCTATGGCTCAGCTTTTACGACCAATCGCGGAGCCATGCCATTTCTATGAGCGAGCAACTTTACAACGCCGATGCCATTGAAGTCCTGAGCGGTCTTGACCCGGTACGCAAACGCCCGGGCATGTACACCGATACCTCAAGACCGAACCACCTGGCCCAGGAAGTCATCGACAACAGCGTTGATGAAGCGCTGGCCGGCCATGCCCGCCGAATTGACGTGATCCTGCACAGTGATAACTCCCTGAGCGTCGAAGACGACGGCAGGGGCATGCCGGTCGACATGCACAAGGAAGAGGGCGTGTCGGGTGTTGAGCTGATCCTGACCCGGCTGCACGCCGGCGGTAAGTTCTCCCAGGGCAACTACAACTTCTCTGGCGGTCTGCACGGTGTTGGTGTTTCGGTGGTCAACGCCCTGTCTACCCATCTGGAAATTACCATCAAGCGTGATGGCCAGGTACACAGGATGACGTTCGCCAACGGCGACAAGGCCTCTGAGCTTGCGGTAATTGATTCTGTTGGTAAGCGCAATACAGGTACCCGCCTGAAGTTCACCCCGGATTCCAAGTACTTCGATAGCCCGAATTTTTCAGTCAGTCGCCTGCGCCACAACCTGCGTGCCAAAGCGGTGCTATGCCCTGGTCTGACGGTGACTTTCCTGCAGGAAAAAACCGGCGAGAAGGATGAGTGGCTGTATGAGGACGGTCTTCGCGACTACCTGCGCACAGCGCTCGCGGATATTGAGGCAGTTCCGCTGGAGCCATTTACCGGAAGCCTGTCTGGCAACAAAGAAGCGGTAGATTGGGCGATTCAGTGGCTGCCAGAGGGTGGCGACGCGGTGATGGAGAGCTACGTCAACCTGATCCCCACGGCTCAGGGTGGCACCCACGTTAACGGGCTGCGTACTGGCTTGCTCGAAGCCATGCGCGAGTTCTGTGAGTTCCGCAGTCTGCTGCCCCGGGGCGTCAAGCTGTCGCCTGAGGACATCTGGGAGCGAGTGGCATATGTGTTGTCGTTCAAGATGCAAGAGCCGCAGTTTTCTGGCCAGACCAAAGAGCGGCTGTCCTCCCGTGAGGCTGCGGCCTTTGTTTCTGGTGTGGTCAAGGATGCGTTCAGTCTCTGGCTGAACCAGCACACCGATATTGCCGAAGTGTTAGCGGAGTTGTTTATCAACAACGCGCAACGTCGCCTGAAGGCCAGTAAAAAGGTGGCCCGTAAACGGGTGACCTCTGGACCGGCGTTGCCGGGCAAACTGGCGGACTGCTCAGGCTCGGATACCAACCGCTCCGAATTGTTCCTGGTAGAAGGGGACTCTGCCGGCGGTTCTGCCAAGCAGGCCCGGGATCGGGAATTTCAGGCGGTGATGCCGCTGCGGGGCAAGATTCTCAATACCTGGGAAGTCGACTCCAGCGAGATCCTTGCTTCACAGGAAGTGCACGATATTGCGGTCGCTATTGGTGTCGACCCGAGTTCCGATGACCTGACCGGGTTGCGCTATAACAAGGTCTGCATCCTGGCGGACGCCGACTCTGATGGGCTGCACATCGCGACCTTGTTGTGTGCCCTCTTCGTTAAACACTTCCGCCCACTGGTAACCGCCGGTCATGTGTTTGTTGCCATGCCACCGCTGTATCGGGTGGATCTGGGTAAAGAGACTTTCTACGCGCTGGACGAGCATGAGCGCCAGGGGATTCTCGACCGCCTGGCGGCGGAAAACCGCAAAGGCAAAATCCAGGTGACTCGCTTCAAGGGCCTGGGTGAGATGAATCCGTTGCAACTGCGAGAGACGACGATGGCGCCGGACACCCGACGGCTGGTAATGCTCACCCTGGAAGAGGGTGACGACACCGATGAATGTATGGACATGCTGCTCGGTAAAAAGCGCGCTTCTGACCGCCGGGTGTGGCTCGAAGCTTATGGCAATATGGCCGACGTCCCGGCCTGATATTCCTCTGGGTGCTATAAAAATCATCCTTTATTCTTTATCAGAATTTAATTAGTCCGCTATCCTGCCAGTTTTCAAGTCGGAAAAACCGCGTTATGGACTGGCAAGGATGGTTCTCACTGGGGTTGGCGGTCGCCTCCCTGGCACTGATGAGCTCAGGGCGATTTGCGCCACATCTGGTGATGATGGCGGCACTGGTGGTGCTCAGTGCGAGTGGGATTATTGGTCCTGAGCAGGCCCTCGTGGGTTTCAGCAATGCTGGCCTGATCACGGTTGTCGCGCTGTTTGTGGTTGCATCGGGAGTACATCATTCCGGCGGTGTCGATCTGCTGGTGCGCTATGTTCTTGGTAGTCCTAAAACCGTGCGCGGCGCCCAGGCTCGCATTGCCCTTCCGGTTACTCTTTTGAGCGGCTTTCTGAACAACACCCCCGTTGTTGCCACTATGATTCCCGCGGTGCTTGCCTGGTCTCGAAAAATCGGTGTTTCGCCGTCGAAGTTGATGATTCCCCTTAGTTATGCCGCCATTCTGGGTGGCACACTGACGATGATTGGTACCAGCACCAATCTGGTGGTGAACGGTCAGTATCAGCAGTTAACCGGGGGCGAAGGGTTTTCTATCTTTGCGATTACCCAGGTGGGCCTGCCCGTGGCCATCATCGGCATTACCGTGATGCTGCTGTTTATGCCGCGCTTCCTTCCCGACCGCAAAGACCAGCAGAAGTTTGGTTCTGTGAAAGAGTTTACCCTTGAGGTTGCCGTGGCTTTTGAGGGACCGCTGGTCGGCAAGTCTGTGGGTGAAGCCGGGCTCAGGGAGCTCGACAGGCTTTATCTGGTAGAGATTGAGCGAGACGGCAGTGTCGTCACCGCCGTGCCGTCGGAGGAGCGCTTGCGTAGCGGAGATCGCCTTGTTTTTGCAGGAGATACCCAGGCCGTGTCCGATTTGCTCAGAATCAACGGCATTGTGCCTTCGGTGCATGACGATGAGCCCTCGCTCAGCAAGGTCCGCGCCGAGCGGCGTCTTGTTGAGGCGGTTCTGTCGCCGCAATCGGATGTGCTCGGCCAGACCATACGGGATGCACGTTTCCGGGACCGCTACGGTGCTGTGGTGTTGGCGGTCGCTCGCGGTGGGGAAAGGGTGCCCGGCAATCTGGGCAATATCCGGTTGAAGCCCGGAGACGTCCTTTTGCTGGAAGCTCGTCCTGCCTTTGTTAGCCGTCAGCGCTACAACAAGGACTTTCTGCTAATCAACGACCTGGAAACCGAAGCACCCCGCCACGATCGGGCCTGGTTATCCTGGGGCATTCTGTTCGTGCTGGTTGGCCTGGCGGCCTGCGGTGTCATGACCATGCTGAATGCGGCATTGGTGGGTGCATTTCTGATGATTCTGTCCGGTTGCTGCTCCGTGGGTCAGGCCCAGAAATCGGTTGATGTGCCAGTGATACTGACTATTGCAGCCTCCTTTGCATTGGGTGGTGCGCTGGAGCAGACCGGTGCCGCCCGCTATCTGGCTGGAGCCGTGTTCGATCTCAGCTATGGCAATACCGTACTGGCGTTGTTGCTGGTGTACCTTGTGGTATCGGTGTTGACTGAGGTCATCACCAATAATGCGGCAGCGGTGCTGATCCTGCCAGTGGTGCTTTCGCTGGCAGCAGCCATGGGGGTGGATACCGAGCCTTTCATTATTGCCGTTATGATGGCGGCCTCGGCCAGTTTTGCGACACCCCTAGGGTATCAGACCAACATGATGGTGTTCGGGCCTGGTGGTTACCGGTTTGGTGACTTTGTGAGGGTGGGTTTGCCCATGAATCTGTTCATCGGAGTGCTGACGGTTGGAGTGATTGCAGTGGTCTATGGTGTTTGATGGGCGTTGGCAAGAATGTCACAGCAGAGCACTTTGAGTTCGCCCTGGCACTGATAGGCGAATGACAGGGTTACGCACATATAGGCCCCGGTGACGCAAAGATAGGGCGTGGTAACGTGTAGATTGTCTGGTTGGGCAAGCGCCTGGCGCAGGTATTGCTGACGGAACCAGTCCGCGCTTGCGGTGTTTTCCAGAGGCAGAAAGCGAGGGTCCTGACTTTGAATTGTGGCATCTGAGATCAAAGTGTCTGTAATCTGAACGCCTTTGTTATCCACCAGGTAGCAGCGTGAGACGATCGGGTGATTCAGTAATTCAAAGCAGGCGAGTTCCATTCGCTGACCTAGCTGGAGCTTTTCGGTAGCACGGCGAAACGGTGTGCGGAAAAAACTGACCAATTGTTGGGTTGGGTCCTGCGTGATCTGCTTGCGTTTTTTGTATTCGAGTAACAACTCGTCCAGATCTGCCAGCGCATGGGGCAGTTCCTCAAATTCCAGGCAAGGCCTTCGGAAGTAGAACCCCTGGACAAAATCGACCCCGGCATCTATCGCGATCATCGCCTGGTCTCGGGTTTCTACGCCCTCTAGCAGCACTAGACAGCCGGATTGGTGTAGCAAGGTCACCATGCCGTTGAGAATATGGCGTGCGCGCTGGTCCTCCAGGGCGCGGGTCAGAAGAGTCCTGTCCAGCTTCACGATATCCGGTGACAGGTTCCAGATCCGTTCAAAGTTGGAATGGCCGGCACCGAAGTCGTCAATAGCGATCAGGCAGCCGAGATCGCGGTAGTAGGCGACGGTATCCTTCAATCTCTCAGCGTCATCGGTGGGCTGCTCGACAATTTCCATCACGATTCGGTGAGGCGGAAGCCCCGTCTTCTTAAGAAGCGCGCCAAAAAACGAATCTGACTGGCTGCCGCTGGTAACCACCCTGGGCGAAACGTTCAAAAACAGCCAGTTAAGCTGATCTTTGATGCTACAGTAATTGCGGATATGAAGGTATCGGCAGAGCCGGTCCAGCAGCAGGTTCTCTGCTTCGGAGTCAGGTAGTTCAAAAAGATGCAACGGAAGAACGGCGGAATTGTCGTTGTCAAAGGCGCGAATCAATGCTTCGTAACCGACGGTTCTCTTGTGGGAAATACTGTAAATAGGCTGTAGTGCGGTTCTGAGCTTCAGGCCCCTGAAATCGGCTGCCCAGGTGTCGCCCTGCTGATTCAGCATGGGGGATAGCAGGTCAACTTCCGGAGTCGGCATTTTTTCAGTAAGGCTGTGAGACATAGGCGAATCTGAACCGTCAAACGAACGCAGCAGTAACGGATTAAGCCAAAAACCGGTCACTGATCTGTTAGCCAGAGCGCCTGAATCCCTGGCACTGTTTCCTATTTTTCAAGGCGTTAACTAATTTTGAAGAGGAAGATTGCCAAAAAACGAGAATCATTACCACTGTTTAAGTCGTAAATGTGGAAACAGTTTGTGACTTTGTGTTCTTGTGGTGTGCTGGAAGGGAACTGCGGGAGTCTGCTACCCGGCGTGGGCCGGGGGCGCAGGTGCAATCAGATCAATTGTTGCTGGGTACTACTACGGATTCGTCGAATTCGAGTTCCATGTCGTTTCCTCTCGGTCACTGAGGCCCCTGACGGGGCGAATTAGGTATGGGTAAAGTCTATCGTGATCATGAATTCGGACAATCCGTAAAACCCGTATTCGACCAAAGTGGTCGATCCGCGGAGCTATCGATTGATCAGATAATTTGATCTATCTCGGCAGAATATTTTGATTTTCATTGGCCAGACAGCGATCTAGACTGATTTCGGTAACTGAGGTTTGCGCGGTTGCTGCACTTTGGCTCACGGATGAAGGACATCGTTACATCATGAAATTGGTCAATACCCAAAGCCGTTACGGTTTTATTTCCATCAGTCTTCATTGGCTCGTGGCGTTAGCGGTGATTGGTTTGTTCGGACTGGGTTGGTGGATGGTGGGTCTGTCCTACTACGATCCCTGGTATCGCCAGGGGCCGGACATTCATCGCAGCGTGGGTATCCTTCTGTTTATCGCAATGCTCGCCAGACTGTTGTGGCGCTTGGCCAGTCCGCCGCCCAAACCATTGCCAGAGCATCAGCGTTGGGAGGTGCTGGCCTCCCATGTAGCTCACTGGATGCTGTACCTGCTTTTGTTTGTGGCGATGAGTAGTGGGTACCTGATCACCACCGCCGACGGGTCTTCGATCAGCGTGTTTGGATGGTTTGACGTGCCGTCTGTGACGGGCAGGGTGCGGGGCATGGAAGATATCGCAGGTGTTGTTCACTACTGGAGCACCTGGGCGCTGGTGGTGTTGGCGGGAATGCACGCGTTGGCCGCGCTTAAGCATCATTTTATGGATCGGGATTCAACACTCAAACGCATGTTAGGGCGACCTTGACCCAAGATCTCAAGCATATTGCATAGAGCTGTCATTCAGTTGTCTGAAATGAAAAAGGAGAAAACCATGAAGAAATTACTACTTGCCTCTGCGGTATCTTTGGCGTTGGTTGGTACCGTGAGTGCAGATGAACACAGTGGTACCTATGCCTTTGATACCGAGGGAGCGCATCAATTTGTTACCTTCAAAATCTCACACCTGGGTTACAGTTGGCTGTATGGCCGTTTTAACGATTTTGATGGCGAGTTTGTCTACGACGCCGAGAATCCGGAAAACAGTACGGTCAATGTAACCATCGACACCGCCAGCGTGGATTCCAATCATGCAGAGCGTGACAAACACCTGCGTAACGAGGACTTCCTGTACGTCAACGAGTTTCCGCAGGCGACCTTCAAGAGCACGCGAGTGGTTCTGGATGATGATGGCGAAGCCGATGTGATCGGCGACTTCACACTGCGTGGCGTCACCCGCGAGATTACTCTCGATGTAGAAATGCACGGCCACGGCGAGGATCCCTGGGGCGGCTACCGCATGGGCTTTGACGCGGAAACCGAATTGCGGCTGAAGGATTTCGGTATCCCGATGGATCTGGGCGAAGCTTCAGAAACCGTCGAGATTAAGATTTCTGTTGAAGGCATCCGCCAGTAATATTGGCTTTTGCCTGGGTGCGGGTTCCGGGCTTAAACCCGGAACCCGCCAGTTTGCTGTTCAATCTCCATGGCGTAGCCCTCCAATGATCTGCTTATGGCGTCAATGGCCTGCGAGCTCTCGGCACTGACGGCGGCTGTAAGCTCTGTGGCACCTTCGCCGAGGTAACGGCTCAGCGCCTGAATCGAACCAATCATGCCTTGCAGATTTTCGAGCACATAATATTGAAACTCCTGGCCAATTGTCCTAGGTCGTCTTCGACCGTTATCGGGATCCCCTTGGTCAGGTCGCCCTCGCCCTGGGCGATGTTGTCCAGTTGCATACGCAGTGCTGCGATTGATCTGATGATCAGTTTCAGGGACACGACGAACAACACGATGTTCAGCAAGATCGCAATTACGCTGATTGAACGAATGGCCGCAACCGGCGGTACTCTCGGAAGAAGCGTCTTGAGCGCGCGACTGAGCCTGCTCATCGGCGTGGCCACCGGCATTGTCGAAATAGTCTCGCAGCCGATCGAATAGCGCGAGAGTTTCGGCATTGGCCAGGCTTCTGGCCTGGGCGGTATTTTCGTCATCGAAGGACTGATCCACCAGTTCCATTTGCGCAACCAGGGCCTGACAGAGATCTAGGTCGCCGTTGAGAATTTCGCTGATGGCTGGTAAATAGCTGGAGGCGATATCCTCGGTGTCAGAGACCGGTATCCTGGCAGTCTGGACACTGAATATTCAGATAAAAATCAGTGCCACAGCGGTGATAATTAACGGGAGTGCGATTTTTGAGCGCAGTCCCAGGCTGTTGAGAGCATTCATAAAGCCTCCAGTTTTTACTATTACGCTTTTGGCTAAAGAGTAGCAGGAGGCGGGCAGTTGTCACTCTGAGGCTGGATATAAGCCTGATTTTGCAGAAAAAAGCAGTGGGTCAGTGATGTTGGGAGTTGCCGGGTTGTTCGCCGGTCCGACACAGGTGACGCTGGCGCAGGAATTGCCCTACAAAGATGACCGCGCCGATCAGTAGTCCGGCCCACAGATAAGTGGCGGGAACCTGGAAGCTGCCGCTGATGGCGAATTCCACCAGGAGCATCAGGACGACGGCCAGGGTCGCATTTACCAGCGCTGTCACCAGTGCATGCCCGCAGGCTTTGAGATTCGGTGTCATAGATTTCCGCTTGTGAGGGAAGATAACGACGTTCTGATCACAGAAGCGAGCATACGGTGCACCTTACAGACTCTCCATGCGGGAATTCCGCTATTGGAAATTGGTGTATCGGTGCCTGCGTCCATATAATGTGCGCCACATTGCCCGGTATCCTTGCCGGGGGCAGAGGACGGCGTCAATGCCGCACTTCACATCAGGCAGTTAAGGCAAAGAGGCATCTATGCCAGAGTTTCAGATAACGGATGAAGGATTTGAACGAGTCGCGCTCCGGGAGTATACCGAGAAGGCCTACCTCGACTATTCCATGTACGTCATTCTGGACCGCGCCTTGCCCAACGTGGGCGATGGGCTTAAACCGGTTCAACGGCGTATCGTGTACGCCATGTCGGAACTGGGGCTGAAGTCCACCTCCAAGTACAAAAAGTCCGCCCGTACCGTGGGTGACGTGCTGGGCAAGTTCCACCCTCACGGTGACAGTGCCTGCTATGAAGCTATGGTGCTGATGGCGCAGCCGTTTTCCTACCGGTATCCGCTGGTTGATGGTCAGGGCAACTGGGGCGCACCGGATGACCCGAAGTCGTTCGCCGCCATGCGATACACCGAATCCCGGCTCTCGCGTTTTGCCGATGCGCTGTTGGGTGAGCTGGGCCAGGGTACTGTGGATTGGGTGCCAAACTTTGATGGCACCATGGACGAGCCCTCGGTATTGCCCGCCCGCTTGCCCCATGTGTTGCTGAACGGTACCACCGGTATTGCCGTGGGCATGGCCACGGATATTCCGCCCCACAACGTGCGGGAAGTGACCGCCGCCTGTATTCGCCTGCTCGACGAGCCGGAGGCAACGGTCGATCAGCTCCTGGAGCATATCCAGGGCCCGGACTACCCGACCTACGCTGAAATCATTACGCCCCGCAAGGACCTTCGGCAAATTTATGACACCGGTCGCGGCTCGGTGCGGATGCGTGCCCGCTGGATACGTGAGAGCGGCGAGATTGTGATTACCGATCTTCCGCACCAGGCGTCCGGCAACAAGATTCTGGAGCAGATTGCGCACCAGATGCAGGTCAAGAAGTTGCCGATGGTAGCCGATCTGCGCGATGAGTCCGACCATGAGAACCCGACGCGGCTGGTTGTTGTGCCGCGCTCCAATCGGGTGGATCTGGATGGGTTGATGGCGCATCTGTTTGCCAGCACCGACCTTGAAAAAACTTACCGGGTTAACGTCAATGTTATCGGTAATGACGGTCGTCCGGGCGTTAAAGGCCTGCACCAGATTCTTACCGAGTGGCTGGCATTCCGGAAGACCACGGTCACCCGCCGGTTGCAGCACCGCCTGGATAAGGTTCTGGCTCGGTTGCACCTGCTTGAAGGCTTGCTGATCGCTTATCTCAACATTGATGAAGTGATTGAGATTATTCGTACCGAAGACAAGCCCAAGGCCGAGCTGATGGCTCGCTTCGGGCTGTCCGCGGACCAGGCCGAAGCCATCCTCGAGCTGAAGTTGCGCCATCTGGCCAAGCTTGAGGAAATGAAAATCCGCGGCGAACAGGATGAATTGTCCGCCGAGCGGGATGAATTGCAGTCGATTCTCGGATCGCCAGAGCGCCTTCGGGAATTGATTAAAACCGAACTGGAGCAGGATGCTGAAACCTATGGCGATGATCGCCGCTCGCCGATTGTCGCCCGTGAGGAAGCCAAAGCCTTCAGTGAAACGGATCTGGTCTCCAACGATCCGGTCACCGTGGTGCTGTCTGAAAAAGGCTGGGTGCGAGCGGCCAAAGGCCACGATATCGATCCGACCGGGCTTAGCTACAAGGGAGGCGACCACTTTGCCCTGGCTGCCTGCGGTCGAAACAATCAGCAGGCCGTTTTCCTCGACTCCACCGGTCGGGCCTATTCCCTGATGGCGCACAGCCTGCCGTCAGCCCGAGGGCAGGGCGAACCGCTGACGGGTCGGATCAATCCGCCGTCAGGTGCTACTTTCTCTGGTCTGTTGATGGGCGAGCCTGAGCGTAAAACCTTGCTGGTGACCGATGGCGGTTACGGCTTTGTGACTTCATTGAACGACATGGTGGGCAAAAACCGGGCAGGCAAGGCGGTGGTCAGCGTGCCCAAGGGGGCCCGGATCATGCCGCCGGTGATGATTCCGGAGACGGTTTCTACGCTCTATCTGGCGGCGATCTCCAACGAGGGGCGCATGCTTGTATTCCCGCTCAACGAACTGCCAGAGCTGGCCAAGGGCAAGGGTAACAAGATTATCAGCATACCGTCGGCACGAGTGCAGAGCCGTGAAGAGTATGTGGTCGCCGTCGCTGTGTTTGGCGAGGAGGATCAGCTGGAGGTGAAGGCCGGCAAGCGCAAGCTTGGGCTGCGCTTCAGCGATCTCGAGCACTATTTGGGAGAGCGCGGCCGTCGTGGCCACAAACTGCCGCGTGGACTCCAGCGTGTTGATGGTATAGATGTCATTCCTTCGGCAGCCCGTGCCCAGGAAGAGGAGAGTGCAGACAGTGAGTGAACTGGTACTGGTGAATGTATCCGGGCGCGACAAGCCCGGGCTGACCTCGGAAATTACCGGGATCATGGGTCAATATGATGTCCGGATCCTGGACATTGGTCAGGCGGTGATTCATGACCATCTGACCTGGGGCATCCTGATCGAGATTCCGGACGAATCCAAGTCGTCTCCGGTGATCCGGGATCTGCTGTTCCGATTGCACGCTCTGGACCTTCAGGTGCGGTTTGCGCCGATCACCGTCGACGAGTATCAAACCTGGGCGGAGGCCCGCAACCGGGCCTGCTACATCGTCACGCTGCTGTCCCGCGACATCAAGGCGGAACAGATTGCACGGGTGTCTGCCATTACCGCCCGGCATGGTCTGAACATTGACAATATCACCCGCCTGTCGGCCCGACCCTCGCTGAACTCCGGTGAAAATCGCATTGCCTGCGTCGAATTTTCAGTCCGGGGCACGCCGTCGGATCTGGAGCAGTTGCGGGCGGACTTTCTGCACATCGCCGGTGAAATGAACGTGGACATCGCGTTTCAGGAAGACTCCATCTTCCGGCGTAATCGCCGCCTGGTGGTGTTTGATATGGATTCCACGCTGATTGAGGCAGAAGTGATCGATGAACTGGCCCATGAGGCCGGCGTCGGTGAACAGGTTGCCGAGATTACTGAAAGGGCGATGCAGGGCGAGCTCGACTTCAGTCAAAGCTTTGCCGAGCGCCTGGCGCTGCTCAAGGGGCTGGATGAGTCGGTTCTGGAAGGCATTGCCAACCGGCTGCGCATGACCGAGGGCGCGGAGCACCTGATTCTCAGTTTGAAGGCACTGGGTTACCGAACGGCGATTTTGTCGGGTGGCTTCACCTACTTTGCCCGTCATCTGCAACGCAAGCTCGGTATCGACTATGTGTACGCCAATGAGCTGGATATTGTGGATGGCAAGGTCACCGGTCAGGTGAAAGGGCAGATCGTCGATGGCAAGCGTAAAGCGGAGTTGTTGCTGGAGATTGCCGAGAAGGAGCACATATCGCGAGAGCAGGTGATTGCTGTTGGCGATGGCGCCAACGATCTGCCGATGCTGAGTCAGGCGGGCCTGGGTGTGGCCTTCCGAGCCAAACCTCTGGTCAAGGAGTCAGCGCGACACTCCATTTCTACTCTGGGGCTGGACGCCATTCTTTACCTGATTGGTTTCCGTGAGAGCGAAACCAATCAGACCCTGAAAAACGCCGGCCTCTGAACGTACAAAGGGCGAGGTTCTGACACCTCGCCCTTTGTTTCTTGCATGGCCCGTTTGGGTCAACTATCCCCGAAGTCGTAGTTCATCTCCGGTACCGGTGCCTGCAGGTAGTAGCCCTGAATGTAATTGACACCGGCTTGCCACAGAGTGGCGAGTACCCCGGCGTTTTCGACCAGTGGGATAATGGTGAACTTGCCGGCATTCTGCAGACTCTTCACCATTTCTTTGACCTGCTCTTTGGCTTCATCGCTCTTCTGGATCTCTTCAGTGAACGAGCCATCAATCTTCACGTAATCCGCTTCGATGTGCTTGAGCGTGTTGAAGGGATTAAGGGCGCAGCCAAACTGACAGATCGACACCTTGCTGTGCAGTTCATGCACCGATTTGGTGAACTCTTTGGCTTGCTTCATGTAATTGTTGGCATCACCTTCCCGGATCTGGAAGATCAGCGAGTCGCCGGGTAGGCGAGCGGCTTTCAGGGCAACGCTGAGCCAAGGTGTGAAGGTTTTATCTTGAAGTGTTTCTGCCGTGATATTAAGGAACAATCGAGTGTCATGGCCCCTTGAGCGGTGGCTGGAGAGCTGTTTGATGGTCTGTAGGATCACCCAGCGGTCAATCTTGATGGCGGTATCGCTCGGGCCCATGGGTGGCAGAAAGTCGTATGGAGATACTTCCTCGTTGTCTTTGTCGAGCATCCGGACGAAGGCTTCGTAATGCTCTTCGCCTTCACCTCTGAGGTTGATGATTGGCTGGAACAGCAAGCGGAAGCGGTTTTCATCCAGCGCTTTGATAATCGCCTCAACCGAGTTGCTCTCGTCCAGCGCTTCATATTCGATCGGGTTGTAAACCAAAACGCCGTTACCTCGCTCGTGGCCCTCGAGCTTCTTCACCTCGGCGGAGGCAATATGGGCCCGGGCCATTAACTCCTCGGCCTTCGGAGCGTTCTCGGTGATGGCGGCAACCCCGATGGACACCGTAAGCGGTACGGTCTTGCCATTAATGTCGAACAGGTGGTCCTCAATGGCTTTTCGGATGCGTTCACAAGTGCTTTCCATGCTCTTTTCATCACACGGCAGGCACATCAGGCAGAAAGCGTCATCGCTCAATCTGGCCAGTGTCATGTCATCGCCCGCCTGCTCGCGCAGTAGCGTGGCCAGGTCGCCCAGTAACAAGTCGGCGCCGGCAATACCAACCTGGCCTTTCATGCTCATAAAGCTGTCCAGCGCAATATAAGCCAGGGCCCCTGATTGGTTATTCTTGCCTGCCGTGGCAATCGCCTGCGCCAGCGCATCCATCAGGTACTGACGGTTAAACAAGCCCGTCAGGAGGTCCTGGCTGCTGATCTGTTTGAGCTTTTCTTCCAGCTCGGCATCGCTGTGCTCGGGTTGCAGAACAATCTGGGTGCAGGTTTCGCTGTCATAGGTGGCGGCAGAGACAGACATGGTCACGCTGAGTTCCTGGTCATCGCTACGGCGGGCGGTGCAGTTCAGTGTCATGCCGTCCTTGTCCTTTTCGGCAAAGGCTTTCATGAAGTCTTTGTACTTGTCCTGGCTTTCTGACGTCAGGGTATCGAGGATTGGAATGCAGATCAGATCGTCGATGTCGTCGTAGCCCAGGAACTCCATATACGACTGGTTGGCGTAGATGTGCATGCCATCATTGATATAGGCAATGGCATCTTTCGAACTCTCCAGCAATAGCTGGCAACGTTGCTCGGCTTCGCGCAGATGAGACTCAAGGGCTCGACGTCTGCGGCGCTCATCCAGGGCGGCCAGTTCGCGTTTGACCACCAACACCAGAAGGTCTTTGTATTCGAAAGGGACAACGTCTTGTCCACCTGCGCGGATGATATTGACGGTCCGTTCTCTGCTCGCCTCTTCGGTCAACAAAATGAACGGGATGTCTTTATCCATTCGCTTGACCATGGCAAGCGCCTCATCCGGGCCGAAATCCTGCTCCAGGTCTCTGGCCAACAGCAAGTCCCAGTTGCTGGACTTGAGTGCATCTTCCAGATCTTCTTCGGAGGTTATCCGGTGGGCGCGGGTGGCCTTGCCTGAATTGCGGAGCAGGCTGATCATGGATTCGGCATCGTTTTGTGATGGATCAAGAATCAGCAGGTGTACGGTCGCGTTTTTTTTCTGCATTCGTAAGACGTCTCATGGATACGCATTGGTGTTGCTGGAGTGCAGATTGCCGGAAAACCCATGGTCGGCAGGGCGTTGCCTCAGAGTTTGGGAGCGAGTTCCGGTGCCTGTATGCAGAGCCAGACGGTCACTTACGCTGAATGATGCAGGGGTTGACGATCAATAACAACCCTGACGATGGCGGCGGCTCACAGTCCGTGTAACTGTTCGCCTACAGCGAAGGCCACAGAGAATCAAATTCGTCTTCTGTGGTGCCAGGTGTCGAGGGTGGCGTTCCGGCGACTCCTTTATTTGTCGTCGGGCTTTGTAATTTCAGCTCAAACTGGCTGATGCTGCCGGTGGCCGAGACTTTTTTCAGAAGCTGTCCCTGATCTTCACGCCCGTCGTGAAGCAACGAAATCCGGCTACCATTCTGGAACGGCAGTCTGGGTGTGATCAACGTGGCTGCCTGGTTGACAACACTGATCTCAGGCAACAGCAGGCCGCGAAGATATTCGCTGCTGGCGCCAACTTTCTGTATCAAGCGAACGCCGCAGGGCGCCGCACTAGGTGCCAGCAATTCAATGCCGACTTGGGTGCCTTGGTTGCGAACCTGGCGTAACCAACGCACTACAGCAACGCTCCAGGGGTGTGTTTTCTGCTCTCTTACGCCGAGAATTTCACCCGCCTGCAGGGCTGCGGGAATATTGCTCTCCCAGGCCACGCAGTAGCCTCCGGGGCTGGTATTAATCAACAGGGCTTGGTTGGCTCGGGGCCGAGTGACTTCATTACCGGTGGGCACGGAGGCACCAGTACTGGTTTTGAAATTGATCGGGGCGTCTGCCGAATGCAGACGGTCCTCGTTGGGGCCTGCGTCATGGGCGCCGGACCAGGCGTCGTTTTTGCGGTTGGCATTGCGGATAAAAAAATTGTCCTGGTCCGGGTCACTGTTGTCATTACCGTTCAGGAATTCTGCAAAAGTTTTTTCCCCGGCAACAAAATAATGCACGGCCGTCAGGCCTACGCAGATGTCCAGGCTGCCCTGACTGGCAATGCGGTTGAAGTTTCGTTTTGCGAGAATGCCAAATGCCTGGATGAGGTGGGTAAGCAAGGTGTCGCTGACTTTCGGTGGTATCTGCAGACGCGGTGTGTCCTTGCTGTGGCTTTGCCTGGCGTGCAGAGTTTCAGACAGCTGAGTGGACAGTTCCCGGGTGTCAAAACCAAAGCTTTCATTGCCTGGGTTGTTTTCAAGCAGGCTCCGGTAAATTGGCGGGCAGTCCAGTTCCATGTTGGTAATGAATAGGCTGTCTGTGCCGATGTCGGGGCCGCACTGGCTGAACTCGGTCCAGGACTCCATTAACTCGTAAGCCAGCGTCAACTCGGCTTGTCGTAACTGGTTCGGGCGGGCGCACCCCAGTAGCAGGATGCGCTTGTAGCTGTCAGCAACGGTGCTGGACCGGCGATGTGTTAGGGTGTCGTCGTCAACCTCGTGGGCACTCAGTTTGTTTCGATGGGCAAAGCGATACAGGCGGTGGCATTCAATCCAGCTCTGTGACGGGCTTGGGCAGTAAAGTTGGTACGAGCGCACAATAGTCGCTGCCAACTCGGAAATGGCCCGGTGAATAGCGGTGGCAACGTGGCGACGGTTTTTGTCGAGTCCACCATTATTTAGGTATTCGAGAACACACAGTTTATATCCGCTGGCCAGGTGTAGCTGCAGCGCCTGCGCGAGATTGGCGATCTTGCGTTGCTTTTCCGGTAGCGCGATAGCCAGTCCTAGAAAATGCCGTGATAATTCATTGCAGACGAAGTGGATCTTGTCGCGGATCAGCTCAAGAAATTGCATTCGCTGCTGGGGCGAGAGAAACAGATGATTCAGTTCAATGACAGCGTGATACAGCTGGCGAGAGGCCTCGCCAGTGTTGGCCATTGGCAACTGGTCTACCCACAGGCGGAAAGCCTTAGGTGTGGTATCACAAAACGACAGGCTTGCCGTCTTTTGTTCAGGAACCTTCAAGTCAGGTTTCAGAATTTTACCTTCCATTTTCTCGCGCCAGTTTCTGAGCCGCTTTACGTATGCTTCGACCGAAAGTGCCGAAAATACATGCTTTTATTGTGAGTAACCATTGAACTCTAAGATAGCAAAGCATTAACAAAAAGCGAGAAAATCATGAGTTGACAATGTTTGACAAGTCATAACGGGCCAGCTTATGCGGCATGTCTTAATATGATGCTGTTTCGGCTGGCTGGTAGTTGATATCTACGGGAGTTTTACTGGCTTCGCCAGGCAACTCTCTGACCAGTTTCGGTACCAGAAAGCCCGGCAGCCGCTGCATTAGATCCTGCACCAGCCTGGCAGCTGTCTGATCACAAACATCGAAATGGTGCGCCCCCGCGACGGGGTCAAAGGCGTGCAGGTAATAAGGCATCACGCCAGCATCAAACAGCTCTTCGCTGAGCGTAGCAAGGGTATCGGCACAATCATTTACCCCTTTGAGTATGACGCTCTGGTTGAGCAGTGTGACGCCGGCCTGCTTCAGGCGAGCAAATGCTTGCCGTGTTGCTGTATCCAGTTCAGCCGGGTGATTGACGTGCACCACCAGAATTTTCTGAATCGGCGTTGCCTCCAGCCATTGCAGCAGCGCGTCACACACCCTCTGAGGGATGACTACCGGCAACCGGGAGTGAATCCGCAATCGCTTGATATGAGGCACCTCTGCCAGGGCTCTGGCCCACTGTGCCAATAAGCGATCGTTGACGGCCAGTGGGTCACCACCACTGAGGATGACTTCGTTGACATCCGGACTTGCGTTCAGGCTGGCCAGCACCTGCCGACGGTCTTCTGGTCCGAGTCTCTGAGAATCATAGGGGAAGTGCCGGCGAAAGCAGTAGCGGCAGTTGATGGCGCACTGGCCGGTTACCATCAATAAGGCCCGGCTTTGGTACTTCCGGATCAGGCCTGTGGTCTGAATGGCGGTGTTTTCTGCCAATGGATCGCGAACGTACCCTGGTTGATGTAAGGCTTCGTCAGCGAGCGGCAGAACCTGGCGTAACAGGGGGTCGTTGGCGTTGCCATGTTGCATGCGCCGGAGAAAAGGCTCCGGCACCCGCACAGAAAACAGTCGATGGCCAGCGTTGGCGCCCTTTAACCAAGGCTCAAACGGCAGCCCCAGGCGGGTCAGAAGCTGCTCCGGGCTGGTCACGGAATCCGCCAGAATCTGCTGCCAGGACTGTATAGATGAACCGGCTTGATCCCGCTGGCTAGCAACGTTGGAAGAAGGCGCTTCGTTACGGGCTTCTATACGGGCAGGGGTTCGCTGTATCATAGCGACCTTTGAAATTTTAACGACAGTCTGTCAGGTGGACATTTCATGGCTTCATATTCTACCAACGAATTCCGCAGCGGTCTCAAGGTTTTGCTTGATGGCGACCCTTGTATCATTCTGGAGAACGAGTTCGTCAAGCCCGGCAAGGGCCAGGCGTTTAACCGTGTCAGGCTCCGCAACCTGATGTCCAACCGTGTCTGGGAGCGTACCTTCAAGTCTGGTGAGACTCTGGAAGCTGCTGATGTCATGGATCAGGACATGGAATATCTCTATACCGATGGCGAGTTCTGGCACTTCATGCTGACTGATGGCTCCTTTGAGCAGTACCCCGCCGACGCCAAGGCGGTCGGAGACACGGTTAAATGGCTGAAAGAGCAGGACGTATATACAGTCACGCTCTATAACGGCGCGCCGTTGTCTGTGACCCCGCCTAATTTCGTTGAGCTGGAAGTGGTAGATACCGACCCAGGAATGAAAGGTGATACCGCTCAGGGTGGCTCCAAGCCGGCAACTCTGTCTACCGGTGCGGTGGTGAGCGTACCGCTATTCATCGTTATTGGTGAAGTGTTGAAAGTGGATACCCGCTCCGGTGAATACGTTAACCGCGTAAAAAGCAGCTGATCCCGCAATGACGGATCAGCTTGTTTGGCGGCCAACTGCCTCGTGGGAGAATCTGAAAAGCCGTGCACAGCAGCTTGCCTATGTGCGCGGCTTTTTTGCTGAGCGAGGCGTGCTTGAAGTAGAGACGCCGCTGTTGGGTCGCCACGGTGTCACCGATGTCAATCTCGAAGGTGTTGCTGCAGCGGTGGATGCGGCCGGCGTTTCCGGGGGCTGGCTGCAGACGTCGCCTGAGTATCATATGAAGCGCCTGCTGGCGGCCGGTTCCGGGTCCATCTTTCAGGTCGCCCGCGTGTTTCGCAACGGTGAACGAGGTGGTCGCCATAACCCCGAGTTTTCAATGCTGGAGTGGTATCGGGTCGGCTTTGATGACACGGAGTTGATGGAGGAAGTCGCCGATCTGGTGTGCGGCTGGCTGGGCTGTGATCGGCCGGATGTGTTGAATTATCGAGATGCGGTTCGGGCGATTGCAGGTTTCGACCCGATGACCATTCCTCCTCATGATCTCTATCAGATTTGCCAGCAATGGCTGGAACCGGAGCAGTTGGCGGGCATGAGTCGAGACGATTGCCTGGACCTGGTCATGAGTTTCAAGGTAGAGCCTGAGCTGGGGCGGGCCAGGCCGGTCTTTGTTACCCACTACCCGACGTCGCAGGCGGCCCTGGCGAGAATTACATCGAAGCATGGCTTTCCGGTCGCCCATAGGTTTGAGCTTTATATCAGCGGCCTCGAACTGTGCAATGGTTACTGGGAACTGACCGACCCCGTGGACCAACGGCAACGCTTTGAACAGGATAACAGACGCCGCAGGGCGGTGGGTAAGCCGGAAATGACGGTTGATCAGGCCTTTCTGTCAGCGTTGGATGCTGGTTTGCCGGCGTGTTCTGGCGTGGCCCTCGGGCTGGACCGGTTACTCATGCTCAAAACCGGTGCAGCCCGCATTGAAGAGGTGCTGGCATTCCCTATCGAACACGCCTGAGCCGACTGCTCAGCGGGCATCGGATGCCAGTGTTCCAAACGCTTCTCCCATTTGGACGGTCTTGCCGGCGATTTGTTCTGCATTCCACGCCACAGCCCCTTTGGGCATAACAAGAACCACCGTAGAGCCCAGGCGAAAACGACCCATTTCATCGCCCTTTTCAAACTTGATTGCCTCGTCGTCCTGATATTTCCAGCGAGTCAGTTTTGCGGGATTCGGGGCGATAACACCGGCCCAGGTAGTTTCCATACTGCCAACGATCATGGCGCCAACCAGCACCATCGCCATTGGCCCGGCGTTTGTATCAAAAATACAGACCACTCGTTCGTTTCTGGCAAAAAGATTGGGCACATTCTCAGCGGTTACCGGATTCACAGAAAACAGGTTGCCCGGAACATACACCATTTCACGGAGTGTAGCTGCCATAGGCATGTGAATGCGATGATAGTCTTTGGGTGATAGGTAAATCGTTGAGAATTGACCCTCCCGGAAGGGGGCGGCGCTGCTCTCATCGCCGCCCAACAGCTCGGTGAGGCCGAAAGACTGGCCTTTAGCCTGAAACACACGGTCATTGCTGACCTGGCCCAGTTGGCTGATGGCGCCATCAACGGGACTGACAAAAACGTCGTCACCGTGAGTAATGGTGCGGGCGCCGGGCTTGAGTTCGCGAGTGAAAAACGCATTAAACGACGGATAGGCTGTGGGGTCTGATTCGGCGGCTTCGCTCATGTTTACCCCGTAACGGCCTATAAACCAGCTGATCACACGGTTTTTAAGGCCAGGGGCACTGGTGCTGTCGGCTAGGCGCCCGGTAAGATGCGACACCGTCCGCTGGGGCGTAACGTATTGGCTCAGAACAAACAGTTTATCAAGCATGAAAAGATTCTCGGCGAAACAAAGCGGGCAGTCTAGCAAACACCGAGCAGTGTATAGAAATTGTTTCATGGCTTCGCGGATGGCCCGGTGGCTTGCTATGATCAGGACACATTGCCGGTGTAGGGCGTAAATTACTCCTGCGGCTTAGCGGTAGCGGTCAACCAGACAACAAAAGGCGTACAGAAATCCATGCTGCTGATTATTGGTGCGGTAATAGTTGTAGTAAGTGTGCTGGGCGGGTACGTCTTGCATGGCGGCAACCTTGCGGTCTTGTGGCAACCAACAGAAGTGCTGATTATCGGCGGTGCCGCCGTGGGATCGTTTATCATCGCCAACCCGATGCATACGGTCAAAGAAGTGGGCAAGGGGGTTATGCGCCTGCTCACCGGTTCTCCCTTTAACAAGTCCTATTACATGGATCTGCTGAGCCTTCTTTATGAGGTTTTCGATAAGTCTCGCAAGCAGGGCGTAATGGCCATTGAGGAAGACATTGATGACCCGCAGAACAGTCAGATTTTCAGTCGTTATCCCGCCATCATGAAATCCCATCATCTGCTGGACTTTATCACTGACTATTTGCGCATTATCAGCTCCGGCAATATGGCTCCCCATGAGCTGGAAGGTATGATGGAAAACGAGATAGACACCCGTCAACACGAACTGGAAGAGCCTTCCCATGCCGTAAATAAGATCGCGGATGCGCTTCCGGGTCTTGGTATTGTTGCGGCGGTGCTGGGTATCGTGATTACCATGAATTTTCTGACAGAGGGTCCTGAGAAGATTGGCCTCAGTGTTGCGGCGGCTCTTGTGGGTACTTTTCTGGGCATCTGGATGGGTTATGGTTTTGTCGGGCCAATGTCCATATCCATGGAACATTCTGCTAAGTACGAACTCAAAGCCTACGAGTGTGTTAAATCTGCCATTGTAGCAACCGTGTCTGGGCAGGCTCCGCAGATGGCCATTGAGTTTGGCCGAAAGTCATTACCGACCGATAAACGGCCGGGCTTCCAGGAACTGAACGATCACGTCCGCTCCAAATAATTATCGAGAGCGGCGCTAGCCGGAGCTAAGGCGTGGAAGAACAGCCGATCATTATAAAACGCAAGAAAGTTATAGCTGCCGGTCATCATGGTGGTTCCTGGAAAGTTGCGTTTGCGGATTTTGCCACTGCCATGATGGCGTTCTTTTTGGTGCTCTGGCTGACGGCGACGGCGTCACCTGAGCAAAAGCAGGCTGTCGAGGGCTATTTTAAGGACCCGGTGGGCTTTATGGAGGGGGGGGCGTCGAGCCCGGTGGATCTCGGAGGCAGCGCCTCAGTAATCAACGAGGCGGCCCGGGATATCGACTCGAACCCCGTTCAGATTCAGGATGAGGTGGTGGATCAATTGGCGGACACTCTGGAGCAGCGTCGCATGCAGCAATTGTTTCAGGACCTTCAGGAGCGAATCGAGCAAAACGATACGCTACAGGAGTTCAAAGATCAGCTGCTTATCGACATCACCGATGAAGGCTTGAGAATCCAGATTGTTGACCGTTCCAATCGGCCGATGTTCGACAGTGGTCGGGCAGAGCTGAAATACTATTCTCAGGATATTTTGTTTGAGTTGGCTAATACGCTCGGCTCCGTTAACAACAAGCTCAGTCTTACCGGTCATACTGACTCCACCCCTTTCAGGGGACGGCCAGGCTACACCAACTGGGAGCTTTCTTCCGACCGGGCCAATACGGCGCGCAGGGCTCTGGTCGCCGGTGGTGTTCGCATGGAGCAAATTGCCCGGGTGGTCGGTTTGAGCGATTCCGTGCTGTTTGACAAAGAAAACCCGATGGCACCAGTAAATCGCCGCATCTCAATCATTGTGTTGAACAAGAAAGCCGCAGATAGCATTGAATCCGATGCAGTCCGGTCGGACCAGCCGGTTATTGACCTGACCCAGCCAAGCGAAGAGGCACAACAGGAAGCTTCTGATCGCCTTGAGAGCGGTGACTGGTTCGAAGAGCGCCAGGAGCCAGCTCCCGGAGAGCTGAACTGGTAGATCTCGCTCACCTGATCGCTTGGGTGCGATCAGGTCAGTTTGAGCCCACGAGCCTGCTGTTCTGCCATGCCCTGAAGAATCCGGTGAAAGCTTTTCAGTCGTTCCCTGGATAAGGTGCCTGCCTCGGCTGCGGCATCCAGTGCGCACCCGGGATCACCCATGTGGCGGCAATTTCGAAATTTGCACAGGCCGATCAACGGTCGGATCTCCCGGAAGCCGTATTCCACTTCCTGCGTTGTCATGTGCCACAAGCCAAACTCCCGAATGCCTGGAGAGTCTATAAGGTCGCCGCCCGCAGGCAGGTGAAACAGCTTGGCGGTGGTGGTGGTGTGAACGCCTTTGCCGGTGCTCTCGGAGACCGCGCCAACTCTAAGCAGTTCATCCGGCAACAAAGTCTGGATAATCGATGATTTGCCAACTCCGGACTGCCCCACAAATACCGAGGTCTGATTCCGGACCAGTGCTTCCACTTCGGGTGCGGGCTTGCCATCGCTGGCCGTGGCGGATGTTCTGGCCACCTTGTAACCGAGTGCCTCATAGCGGGCCAGCAGGGTATCAATCTGCCCGCGATTCTGATTATTGATCAGATCAGTTTTGTTGAGCAGGATTACCGCGGGAATGTCAGAGCTCTCAGAGGCCACCAGGTAGCGGTCAATCAGGTTGTCATGGGGCTCCGGCTCGGGCGCGATCACCAGAATGATGTGATCGATGTTGGCGGCAACGGGTTTGAGCGCCCCGAAATTGTCCGGGCGCTGTAACAGGTTGCCGCGCTCGCAGCGGGCCACAATAACCCCGGTCTCGCTTTTGCCAGGCCGCCAGACCACCCGGTCACCGGTCACCAGGCTGTCGATGTTCGCTCTCACGAAGCACCGGAACACTCGCCCGGGCTCGTCACCTTCAAGCGCTTCGATGTCCAGCTGCTGCCCGTAGTGGGCAATCACCAGCCCTTCCTGCTCCGGCCCCAATTCGCCGGCCTCTGCCTGTTCCTCTGCCGCCTTTTCACGGCGAGCCATCCGGGTGGTCCGCTCGTTCTGTATTTTCTCTATGCGCCATTGCTGGCGTTTGTTCAGTTTGCGCTTGGCCATTGGGTTCCGTGTGTTGCAGGAAAGTGGTGTGACACATGATACGTGAATCATGGACAATAGGCAGGGTTTCTCAATTGTGCCGCACGGGCACCCCTTTTCAACGGCATAGGTTTCAAAACGATGAGCAACGGCGATCGACTGGTATGGATAGACCTCGAAATGACTGGCCTGGATCCTGAAAAAGAGAAGATCATCGAGATGGCCACAATCATCACCGATTCGGACCTGAACACCATTGCCGAGGGCCCGGTGATTGCCGTCCATCAGCCAGATAGCCTGCTCGACAGCATGGACGAGTGGTGCACCAACACCCACGGCGCGAGCGGCCTGACCCAGCGCGTAAAAGGCAGCACCATCAGTGAATCCCAGGCCGAACAGCAAACTCTGGACTTCCTGAAACTGCATCTGGCCAAAGGTCAGTCACCTTTGTGCGGCAACAGCATCGGCCAGGATCGCCGGTTTCTGGTCAAATATATGCCGGAACTCGAAGAGTTCTTCCATTACCGCAACCTGGATGTATCCACCATCAAGGAGCTGGCGCGGCGCTGGCGTCCGGATGTGCTCGACGGTGTGAAGAAAAAGGGCAGCCACCTGGCGCTCGACGACATCCGTGACTCGATTGACGAGCTGCGCCACTATCGCGAACACTTCTTCAAGCTGTAGGGTTTGGCTGAGCGCTACAGTCCGTGCTGTCGTAGTGCCCAGGCCACATGCTCGCGCACCAGCTCGGAGGGGTGATTTGCCCGCTGCTTTAACGCTTCAGTAACCGGAATGGTTGTTGGGGCGTTGCCTAGCCCGACAGCCAGATTGCGCAGCCAGTTTTCATAGCCGGTGCGGCGGATAGCCGAGCCTTCGGTGCGAGTCAGGAATTGTTGTTCGCTCCAAAGAAACAGTTCAGCAAGCGATGAATTATCCAGCTGGTGGCGGGGCGAAAAATCCGCCTCCCGGGTGGGTTTGCTGAACTTATTCCAGGGGCAGATCAACTGGCAGTCGTCGCAACCGAACACCCGATTGCCCATTTTTGAACGCAGCTCCTCCGGGATTGGACCGTTGAGTTCAATCGTGAGGTAGCTGATGCAGCGGCGAGCATCCAGTAAGTGAGCGCCGACAAAAGCATCCGTTGGGCACACCTCCAGGCAGGCGGAGCAGGTTCCGCAGTGCTGACTTTCGAATGGCGGATCGACCGGCAAGGGAGCGCTGGTGAAAATTTCGCCCAGAAAGAAGTAAGAGCCCGCTTTCGGGTGAATCACCATGTTGTTTTTGCCGATCCATCCCAATCCTGCGCGTTGTGCCAGACCGCGTTCCAGAACCGGAGCGCTGTCGACGAAAGCTCGGTAATCGTAGCCGCTGACCGCCTCATCAATCCACTTGGCCAGGGTCGCCAGCCGCTTGCGCATCAATTTGTGGTAATCCCGGCCCAGGGCGTAGCGAGTGATATAAGCCGCTTCCCGGTCAGCAAGTACTCGCCCCGGATTATCCGGGGCCGACAGATAATCCAGGCGAACCGAGATCACCCGCAGGGTGCCCGGTACCAGAGAGTCCGGGGTGTAGCGTTTGTCGCCGTGATCGGCCATGTAGGCCATCTCACCGTGGTAGCCGGCGCTTAACCACTGCTGCAAACGTTCGGCATGGGGCCCGGTATCTGCGTCGGTTATGCCTGCATCAGCAAACCCCAGCTCTTGCGCCCACTGCCGGATCTGGTCGGGCAGGGCGTGCAGGTCTGGATGGTCTTTGGCGGTGTCACCGGAGTTCTGTGTCGATGTCATGGATGCGATGCTGGCCGTGTAACCTGCGAAGATTTAATTTGATTAAGTTATGACCTTTTTTCCTGTTTTGCTATTCTTAACAGGTATCTGGCCAATTTTCTTAAACCGGTTTCTTTAGCGGGAGCTCCGGAGAATGCCCAAGCGCCCTGCGCACAGTCTATCAGAAGCCTTGTTCTCCGCCGATTCGGTGCGGGCTATGGACCGCTATCTGATTGATCGGCAGGGTGTTGATGGTTTTGAGCTGATGCAGTCGGCAGCACGTTCGGCGTTTCGTCAGTTGATCAAGCGTTGGCCGGCACCCGGTGCTGTTCTGGTTTTGTGCGGGGCGGGTAATAACGGGGGTGACGGTTATTTGGTGGCAGCGAATGCTCAGCGCCACGGACTGTCGGTTGAATGCGTCGCGGTTGCACCTATTGCAAATATCCAGGGTGATGCGCTTAAAGCACTGAGCAAGGCGCGTGCTGATGGTGTGTCGATTGCTGAGCTCAATGAACTGGCTGACGGCGATATCGAGCGCAAACTGGCGGCTGCCGACCTGGTGGTTGATGCGTTATTGGGGACCGGCGTCACCGGAGTGCCGAGGGAACCTTTCGCCAGCATTATTCGGCAGCTCAATGCCGCGGCCATACCGGTGCTGGCCGTAGATGTGCCATCAGGACTGAATGCGACGACGGGCGCGGCTGAAGGTGAGGTTGTTCAGGCTGAGTTGACCGTCACCTTTATCGGCGCCAAGGCGGGTCTCTATACCGGTGCTGGCGCAGGTGTGTGCGGTCAGGTGGTTTTTGAGGCGCTCGATACCGGTCACGACGTCATGGGTAGTGGCGAACAGCCAATTGCCCGGCTGCTTGGCTGGCAGGGTTGTCAACACTGGCTGCCACCCAGGCTTTCAAACGCGCACAAGGGGCACTTCGGCCACGTGCTTGTGGTGGCTGGAGATCGTGGTTTTGGTGGGGCCGGTATCATGGCAGCGGAGGCAGCGTCGCGGGCCGGGGCAGGGCTGGTTTCTCTGGCCACGCGTCCGGAGCATGTTACCTCTGCGCTGGCTCGCTGCCCGTCGTTGATGGTTCATGGCTTGATTCATGGTTCCGAGTTGCCTGCATTATTGGCCAAGGCTGATGTGGTGGTTTGTGGCCCGGGCATGGGTCAGTTGGCCTGGGGGCAGCAAATGCTGCAGCAGGTCCTGGCGAGCGGCAAGCCCCGGGTATTGGACGCTGACGCCTTGAACCTGATGGCCGGGCGCGTGCCGGTGGCCGCGAATGAGCATATTCTTACGCCACACCCAGGTGAGGCCGCCCGGCTGTTGGGGTGCGATGTGCGTGAGGTGGAATCGGACCGCTTGGCGGCCACTCGGCGGATTCAGAGTATCTGGGGTGGCGTGGTGCTATTGAAAGGCGCGGGCACTGTAGTGGTCGGCGATCGGGGGCAGTCTTCCGTGATCGCGGGTGGTAACCCGGGCATGGCCACCGGCGGTATGGGTGATGTTCTGTCGGGAATTATCGGTGCGTTGCTGGGCCAGGTCGCTGATCCGGAACGTGTTACGGCCATGTCAGCGGCACTGCATCTGGCTTCAGCCGATCACGCTGCCGAGGAATTCGGTTATATGGGATTAACGCCTGGGGATGTCATTGACGCCTTGCCACGAGTTCTCAGAAAAACAGAGCGGGTATACAGTGGTCACGACCGGGAGGAGCTATGACTGTTTTTGGCAATGAGCGCCGGTTTTTTCTGGAAGGTGAATCCGAAACCGAACAACTGGGTGGTGCACTTGCAGATGTGGTCAAATCTTTAGATCAGGCCGTTACCGTATTCCTGGATGGTGAACTAGGTATGGGGAAAACCACCCTGAGCCGCGGAGTCATGCGTGGCCTGGGCCACGTGGGTGCGGTTAAAAGTCCCACTTACACCTTGGTGGAGCCCTATGAAGAGCTGAATCCGCCAGTCTATCATTTCGATCTTTATCGCCTAGGAGACCCCGAAGAGCTGGAATACATGGGCATCAGGGATTACTTTTCGGGTCGGAATTTCTGTCTCATCGAGTGGCCTGAGCGTGGCAAAGGCGTTTTGCCCGATCCGGATGTCGAGATCCACCTTGAGCGGCAGTGTGAGGGGCGAACCGCAGTACTGCGCGCCCGCTCGGGGCTTGGCGCATCGCTGTTAAATGATATTGAGCTGGTAGGGCCGGATTCATGAAAATTGTAGTGATTGTGATGCTGGCCATGGTAGCCAGCCTGGCTCAAGCCAGCACTGAGGTTGAGGGCGTTCGTATCTGGCCGGCACCGGACCATACCCGCCTGGTGTTGGATACCGAGGGCAGTGTGGATCACAACGTGTTTGCATTGTCGGGCCCATCCAGACTGGTTATCGACTTGAAGAATACATCCCTGAAAGCGGATCTCAGTAAAATAGACCTCAGTGGCAGCCCCATCCAGCGTATTCGTAGTGCCCCCCGTAATGGTGGCGATCTGCGGGTCGTGCTTGACCTGAAAAGTGACATCAAGCCTCGCAGCTTTGTGCTCGAGCCAAACCAGCAATATGGTCACCGCCTCGTTGTTGATCTTATTGACGAGAAGGGCAGTCGCCTCGAGCGCGCAACCAGCCCGACAGTGACCCGGGATTCCGCGGGTAAACGGGATATTGTGGTGGTGATTGATCCGGGCCATGGCGGTGAGGATCCGGGCGCGATTGGCCCAAGGGGCACCCGGGAAAAAGATGTCGTCTTCAAAATGTCAGAAACCCTGGCCTCGCTGATCAACAAGCAACCCGGCTTTACTGCGAAACTGACCCGCACCGGGGACTATTACATCGGTTTGCGCAACCGAACGTTGCTGGCGCGCAAATACAACGCGGATCTGTTCGTCTCTGTGCACGCCGATGCTTTCCGCACACCGCAGCCCAGCGGCGCCTCGGTATTTGCCTTGTCGCAGCGGGGGGCAACCAGTGAAACCGCTCGCTGGTTGGCGCAGAGCGAGAATCGTTCGGACCTGATTGGAGGGGCTGGTGGGCTCTCGTTGGACGGTCGCGATGACATGCTCGCCGGTGTATTGCTGGACTTGTCGATGACCGCCAGTATCAATGCCAGTCTGGGCGTTGGCAGTTCGGTTCTGGGCAAATTGGGGGATATCGCAAAGTTGCACAAACCCGGTGTTGAACAGGCCGCCTTTGCCGTTCTGAAGTCGCCAGACATACCGTCAATACTGGTTGAGGCCGGATTTATTTCTAATCCTAAAGAGGAGCAGAACCTGGCCACCGAGTGGTACCGCAATCGATTGGCAAACGCGATTATGGACGGAATCAATGATCATTTTCAGCGCACCCCGCCACCCGGAACCCTTCTCGCCTGGCAGAAGGAGAATCAGCGGGACGGTGGCCAGATCAGTCGTTATCGCATCCAGCGCGGCGACACCCTGTCGGGCGTCGCCAGGCAGAACCAGACCACCGCCAGTGAGTTGATGCGCTTTAACGGGATGAGCGATGATCGTGTTATGGTAGGGCAAACCATTCGTATTCCCTCATCCTGATCAAGAGGTAGTTCCCGGATATGCCCCACATTCAGTTACTCTCGCCCCGGCTTGCTAACCAGATTGCCGCCGGCGAGGTGGTGGAGCGCCCAGCGTCAGTCGTCAAAGAGCTGGTGGAAAATGCGCTCGACGCCGGCGCCAGCCGGGTTGATATTGAGGTGGAGCAGGGCGGTGCCAAGCTTATCCGGGTTCGGGATGACGGTTCCGGTATCAATGAGGCCGACCTGCCGCTGGCCCTGAGCCGTCATGCCACCAGTAAAATACTGACCCTTGAGGATCTTGAGGCGGTTGGCACTCTCGGTTTTCGTGGCGAAGCCCTCGCCAGTATTAGTTCGGTCTCTCGCCTCGCGCTGACGTCACGGACTGAACATCAGGAAGCCGCGGCCCGAGTTGAGGTAGAAGGGCGCGACATGGACGCGCGCATCGTGCCTGCGGCCCATCCGGTCGGCACGACCGTTGAAGTGCGAGACCTGTTTTTCAATACCCCCGCACGGCGCAAGTTCATGCGCACTGAAAAAACCGAATTCAATCATGTCGAGGAATGCATTCGCCGGCAGGCCTTAAGCCGATTCGACGCAGGTTTTACTCTGCGCCATAACCAGCGGGTGGTGCAGAGCTTGCGCCCTGCAGAGTCGGCCGTAGACAAAGAGCGGCGGATAGGTTCTTTGTGCGGTCAGCAGTTCGTCGACAACGCGGTGATTATCGATGCGGAAGCGACGGGCCTGAGGTTGTGGGGTTGGGTGGCCTTGCCGACCTTCTCTCGCAGTCAGGCTGACTTGCAGTATTTCTTTGTGAATGGCCGTGTGATCCGCGACAAGCTTGTCGGCCACGCCGTACGTCAGGCTTATCGGGATGTACTTTACAACAACCGTCACCCTGCCTTTGTGCTCTATCTGGAGGTTGATCCCGCCAACGTAGACGTCAATGTGCACCCAACCAAGCACGAGGTCAGGTTCCGTGACGGTCGCCTGGTTCATGACTTTATTTTTCGAACGTTGCACAGGGCATTGGCGGATGTGCGGCCGGATGATCAGCTAAGAGGTGCAGCGGCTCAGTCTTTTGGTCGGGAGCCCGAAATTCCACAAGCGGGGTCGCCTGAATCCCTATCGTCCGGGTATGGTTCTCAGTCGTCATCGATGTCGGGGCAGGCGTTTGCGCCGGGCGGTTTCGGCCATTCTGCACCTATGCCGCGGCAACAGGAATGGAAGGCCAGCGATCAGATGGGGTTCTATCAATCTCTGAACGAAGGCGGCGGCGTTGCGTCGGCACCGGATGGCTATACACCACAGCCCATTTCAATCACACCGCCGCAAGACAGTGCCGACGAGCCGCCGTTGGGGTATGCCATTGCTCAGTTGCACGGAATCTACATTCTTGCCCAGAGCAGGGCTGGCATGGTGGTTGTCGACATGCACGCCGCCCATGAGCGCATCACCTATGAGCGTATGAAGCGGGCACTGGCGGAGCAGGATCTGAAGAGCCAGCCTTTGTTGGTGCCCCTGTCCCTGGCGGTTAGCCAGAAAGAAGCCGCCCTGGCAGAAACCCACGGTGACGAATTACAGCAACTGGGCTTGCAGATTGAGCGAATCGGACCGGAAACCCTCGCAGTGCGTCATATCCCGGCTTTGTTGCGGGGCGCGAATACTGAGCAGTTGGTTCGCGATGTGCTGGCGGACCTGATCGAACATGGCCAGAGCGACCGGATTGAGGCCGTCACCCACGAGCTGCTGGGTACCATGGCGTGCCACGGTTCGGTGCGGGCGAACCGGCAACTGACGATTCCCGAGATGAATTCCCTGTTGCGTGACATGGAGGCGACAGAGCGCAGCGGCCAGTGTAACCATGGTCGCCCGACCTGGACCCTGGTAACCCTGTCCGAGCTCGACAAACTGTTCCTGAGAGGGCGGTAGGTCCTCATGGCAGAACCAGACGCACAAGTCTTCCCCGATTTGCCACCGGCCATTTTCCTGATGGGGCCAACGGCTTCGGGAAAAACCGATCTTGCCATTGAGCTTTGCAAGCGCTTGCCTTGCGACATTATCAGCGTTGACTCGGCCCTCATTTATCGTGGCATGGACATTGGCACGGCCAAACCATGTGCGGAAGAGCTGGCTGCAGCGCCTCACCGGCTCATTGATATCTGTGATCCCACCGATACATACTCCGCCGCAGATTTCCGCCGTGATGCCCTGGTTGAGATGGCAGAGATTGCTGGCCGTGGTCGCATCCCGTTGTTGGTCGGTGGAACCATGATGTACTTCAAGGCGCTGCTGCATGGGATGTCTGACATGCCCGCGGCCAGCCCTGAGTTGCGTGAACAGCTTGAAAGGGAAGCGGCTGAACACGGCTGGGACCATTTGCATCGTGAGCTGGCCGCCAGTGACCCGGTTGCGGCCGGTTTGATCCACCCCAATAATCGCCAACGACTGATGCGGGCGCTGGAAGTCATTCGTCTGACCGGGCGGCCGATTTCCGAGATATGGCGGTCGCCGTCGGGAACTTTCGTGCAGGGTGGCCAGTTGAGTATCGAGGATTACACTTATTTTACTCGTTGGCAGGCAGACGAAAGCCCGAGCCTGCCGTATACTGTTTACCAGTTTGCCTTGGCCCCATCAGAGCGCTCCGAACTCCATCGACGAATACAGGAGCGCTTTCAGGTTATGCTGAAATCAGGTTTTCTGAACGAAGTAGAAACCTTGATGGGGCGAGGTGATCTCAATCCGGATATGCCATCGATGCGTTGCGTTGGGTATCGGCAGGCTTGGGATTACCTTTCAGGTAAAAGTGATTATGAGACATTTGTCAGCAAGGGAGTGGCTGCTACCCGCCAATTGGCCAAGCGGCAGCTTACCTGGTTACGGAAATGGCCAAATGCTCACTGGTTGAACGCCGGTAATCCGCAAGTGGTGATTGAAACCTTGAAAAAGTCCGCGTTTCACACCACATTTAATCCAGAAAAATGACGATCTGCACCTACTCATAAACAGGAGAAAACACATGTCAAAAGGGCATTCTTTACAAGACCCTTACCTCAATGCACTGCGCAAGGAACGCATTCCGGTTTCTATCTTTCTGGTGAATGGCATCAAATTGCAGGGCCAGATTGAATCTTTTGACCAGTTCGTGATTCTATTGAAAAACACAGTCAGCCAGATGGTGTACAAGCACGCGATCTCGACAGTGGTGCCTGCGCGCAACGTGCGCCTACCGCCGCAGAACCCTGCCGAGGGTGAGTCTGAAGACTGATCCTTGCGGGCCTTCCGGTTTTTACACCCGCGTTCCAGGACAGCCCAAGAGCTTGAATGGACGCGGGTGTTTGCTTTTATGGAGCCTGAAATATCTTGTTTGAACGTCCTGACGTTGGTGAGCGAGCCATTCTCGTCCACATAGAGTTTACTGCCCATGATGACGTGGAAGACCCGGGTGAATTCCGGGAGCTGGTTACATCGGCGGGTGTTGAACCGATGACCATGGTGACCGGTTCTCGCAAGCAGCCAAGCCCGAGATTGTTTGTGGGTGATGGCAAACTTGAGGAAATTCGGGATGCCGTCGCTGCCTATGAGGCCGATGTGGTTCTGTTCAATCACGCCTTGAAACCCAGTCAGGAGCGCAATATTGAGCGGGAACTCCAGTGCCGGGTGCTGGATCGGACCGGGGTTATTCTCGATATCTTCGCCCAACGGGCCAGAACTTTCGAGGGTAAGCTGCAGGTTGAGTTGGCCCAGCTTGAGCACATGTCTACCCGACTGATTCGCGGCTGGACGCACCTGGAACGCCAGAAAGGCGGTATCGGTTTACGTGGCCCGGGCGAAACCCAGCTTGAGACGGATCGCCGGTTGCTTCGCGAGCGCATCAAGTCGATACACAAGCGCCTTGAAAAGGTCCGAAAGCAGCGTGACCAGGGTCGAAGGGCCCGAAAGCGAGCTGATATCCCCACCTTGTCTCTGGTTGGTTATACCAACGCCGGAAAGTCCACACTATTCAACCGAATTACCACAGCGAGCGTATATGCTGCTGACCAGTTGTTTGCGACCCTCGATCCGACGTTGCGCCGGCTGGAACTTCCGGACATCGGGCCGGTCGTAGTGGCGGATACGGTTGGCTTCATTCGACATCTGCCGCACAAGCTGGTCGAGGCGTTCCGGGCAACCCTTGAGGAAACGACGCAGGCAACGCTGCTGCTGCACGTGATTGACAGTCATGATGCTCGCCGCGAAGACAATATCGAGCAGGTGGAGAGTGTGCTTGCCGAAATCGGTGCAGACGAAATCCCCATGCTGCAGGTGTTCAACAAGATTGACCTGCTGGATGACTTCGAGCCCCGTATAGAGCGCAACGAAGATGGCGTTCCGGTGCGGGCCTGGGTGTCAGCGGTGACCGGCCAAGGGCTCAATTTGCTGTTTGATGCAGTGGTCGAGCGACTGGCGGAAGATGTGGTGCATCACTTTGTGGTGCTTGGGCCGGCAGATGGAAAGCTGAGAGCGTTGTTGCACGAGGCCGGGTCTGTGCTCAGCGAAGAGCATAGAGAGACCGGCGATTCGGTGGTCGAGGTCAGGCTACAGAATCGGGACTGGTTACAACTGCTGAGTCGCGCCGGAGTAAACGCTGATGCGGTCAGGCTGGAAAACCGATAGGACTGAATACCTCAAACTGTTGCCGGGGCCTTGATAAATCCCTAGTATTTGCAGCCATTCGATAATACGTGAACGGAGAGAACTATGGCCTGGAATGAACCGGGTGGAAACCGCAACGACAACGACCCTTGGGGAAACGGTGGTCGTCGCGGCAATGATCAGGGACCACCAGATCTGGACGAGGCTCTGAAAAAGGGGCTTGAAAAACTCAACCGGATGCTGAGTGGTAAAGGTGGCAACTCGGGTAAATCCGGTGGTAGTGGCAGCTCTGGCAGCAGTGCAGGTGGTCTCGGTGCCATTTTTGCAATTGCGGCCATTCTCGTCGTCGGTTACGTGGTGGTGCAGTCGTTCTACACGGTAGATGAGCAGGAACGCGCTGTTGTGCTGCGTTTTGGCGAGTACAGCTCTACTGAAAACCCCGGTTTGCGCTTCAAGGTGCCGTTGATTGACAGCGTTTTCAAAGTGGGCGTGACTAACGTGCGCACCGCTGAGTCCAGCGGTCAGATGCTGACCATGGATGAAAACCTCGTCACCGTGGATCTCCAGGTTCAGTACCGCGTCAGTGATGCCGAGGCTTATGTGCTGAATGTTCGGGATTCCAATGAAGCCCTGGCCTTTGCCACAGACAGTGCATTGCGTCACGAAGTGGGCAGTTCATCCCTGGATGAAGTGCTGACGGAAGGACGTGCAGAGCTTGGCGTCCGGGTTGAACAGCGGTTGCAGAGCTTCTTGCGCACTTACGGTACAGGTCTCGAAATTGTGCGGGTTAACGTTGAGAGCACTCAGCCACCAACCGCGGTTCAGGATGCGTTCCGTGAAGTTCAGCGTGCCCGTGAAGATGAGCAGCGCCTGAAAGAAGAAGCCGAAACCTACCGCAACCGGATCGTACCGGAAGCGCGTGGCCAGGCTCAGCGAATGATTGAAGAGGCCAACGCCTATTTGTCAGAAGTGGTTGAGCGCGCCCGTGGTGAGAGCTCCCGTTTCACCCAGTTGTTGGAGGTCTATCAAATCGCCCCCGATGTGACCCGTGAGCGTATGTACATTCAGTCCGTAGAGCAGGTGCTGGCGAACAGCAGCAAGATCTTTATCGATACGGAGAGCAGCGGCAACATGATGTATTTGCCGCTTGACCGGCTCATGCAGGGTACCGGCAGCGGTTCTTCCAGCGGCTCCGGCTCTTCTGGCAGCAGCAATCAGCCGGAAATCAGCACTTTGGCCGATCAGGTGCTGCAGGAATTGCGCACTCGTCAGGATTCCAACATTCGGAGGAGCAGATAATATGGGACCCAAAGCGATAGTGGGCCTGGCAGGCGCTCTGATTGTTGTCCTGCTTGTACTGTCCAGCGTGTATATCATTCCGGAAACTCATCGAGGCGTGAAACTGCGCTTTGGTGAGCTGGTCCAGACTGACATTCAGGCCGGTTTGCATTTCAAGGTGCCGGTCATCGACGGGATTCGCGAGTTCGATATCCGGGTTCTGACCATGGATCTTCCGTCTCGTCAGTACCTGACGGTTGAGAAGAAGCCGTTGGATGTTGACTCTTATATCGCCTGGCGCATCCGTGATGTGGATCAGTACTACCGGGCGACCGGTGGTGACGAGTTTCGTGCTCGTTCACTGATTCAGTCCCGGGTTGACAACGGTTTGCGTGACTCGTTCGGTATTCGGACCATGCACGAGGTGGTGTCGGGTCAGCGGGATGAGCTGATGAATCAATTGCGCGAGCTTACCAATGAGACCGTAGGCGACGAGTTCGGTATTGAGATTATCGATATCCGGCTGAAAGCCATCGAGCTCCCTGGTCAGGTCAGCGAAAGCGTGTTCCGTCGAATGGCGACCGAGCGTGAGAAACTGGCTCAGGAATTCCGTTCCCGGGGTCAGGAGCTGGCTGAAGGTATTCGGGCGGATGCAGACCGTCAGCGTGTGGTAACGCTGGCAAATGCCTTTGCAGAGGCTGAGCAAACCCGCGGTCAGGGTGATCGTCAGGCGGCTCAGATTTATGCGGATGCCTATGGTTCAGATCAGGAGTTCTATAGCTTCTATCGCAGCTTGCAGGCTTATCGCAATACCTTCGCAGGCAAGGATGATATCATGGTCATCGACTCAGACAGTGCGTTTATGCGGTTCCTGAAGGATCCTATGGGCGCCAACTGATCACCCTGTGAAAATCAAAAAACCGGAATACCTCGGTATTCCGGTTTTTTTGTGCTTGTCAAAGGTGTAGAATTTCGCCGGTTTTGCTTTGGGTTTTCCGGACCCGGGCACCCTAAATCCTGAGTCATTCCCACGACGGCAGCGCCGGCGCGGGAAAAACGGACGACAGAATCTCATGACTGTATCTGATCGCTGGTTGCTGCCTGACGGGGTGGAAGATATTTTGCCGCCCCTGGCCGGACAGATCGAATCCCTTCGGCGGGATGTAATGGATACGTGCCAGCGCTGGGGTTACCAGCTGGTAATTCCGCCACTAATTGAATACCTTGAATCACTCTTTACTGGCACTGGCCACGATCTGGAGCTTCAAACTTTCAAGCTGACCGATCAACTGACTGGCCGGATGATGGGTGTGCGGGCCGATATGACTCCCCAGGCCGCCCGGATTGATGCCCATACACTGGGTCAGGAAGGCATTACCCGCCTGTGCTACGCCGGGCATGTGCTGCACACCCGGCCCCGCCACATGCTGACCGGCCGGACGCCGATCCAGGCCGGCTGTGAATTGTTTGGCAGTGCCTCTGAGGCGGCTGATCTCGAAGTCATCAGCCTGATGCTGGAGGCCTTGAGGGTGGCCGGTCTGCGCCGGGTTCACCTGGATCTGGCCCATGTGTCGATTTATGAGAGCCTGATTAACGAAGCCGGATTCGACCGTGACACCGAGGCCTCCGTCTTTGATGCCATGGCGCGCAAGTCTGTACCAGAGCTGGATGCGCTGCTGGGTGACTGCCCGGCGGGCTCGGCTGGTGCCCGCTTGCGGGAGCTGGCTCGGGTCAGTGGTGGCGTTGAGGCCTTGAATGATGCGCGCAGCATCCTCAGCGGAGCTTCGGTTGCACTAGATGCCGCTCTTGAGCAGTTGAGCCGGGTAGCGGATATGTTGGCCAGAGACTTCCCGGAAGTGGATCTGGGTTTCGATTTCTGTGAACTGCGCGGTTACAACTACCACACCGGCCTGGTGTTCGCGGCCTACGTGCCGGGTCACGGCGATGCGGTTGGTAAAGGCGGACGGTACGACGCCATCGGCAGTGATTTCGGTCGGGCTCGACCCGCGACCGGGTTTAGTCTGGATATTCGCGCGCTGACTTCGCTGGGGCAGCGGCCATCAAAGCGGACTGGTGCGATCTGGGCGCCTGCGGCGGACGACCCGGCGCTTGAGGGTGTGATTTCCGGTCTGAGAATGACCGAAACAGTGGTGAGGGCTTTACCGGATGATGCCGGTGTAGATCCTGCGGAGCGGGGTTGTGATCGCCAGTTGCGCAAGCAGGATGGCAAATGGGTAGTCGAGGCGCTGGCCTGATACGTCTGGTGACTGTTTTTCGGTTTAAATCTGCAGGACTTGAGCCATCGGCTCGTCTGAATTGAGAGAGAATCATGGGTAAAAACGTTGTTGTGCTGGGTACCCAGTGGGGTGATGAAGGCAAGGGCAAAATTGTTGACTTGCTGACAGACAAAGTATCGGCAGTGGTCCGTTTTCAGGGCGGCCACAATGCCGGACACACGCTGGTGATTGAAGGCAAGAAGACGGCTTTGCACCTGATTCCCTCGGGCATCCTGCGCAAGAACGTGCACTGCCTGATCGGTAACGGCGTGGTTTTGTCCCCGGAGGCATTGCTGAAAGAAGTGCGGGAGCTGGAGGCCAATGGTGTTGCCGTCCGCGATCGCCTGAAAATCAGCCTGGCATGTCCGATCATCCTGCGTACCCATGTTCGCATCGACCAGGCCCGTGAGCGCGCCAAGGGTATCGACAAAATCGGTACAACCGGTCGCGGCATTGGTCCCGCCTATGAAGACAAGGTATCCCGCCGGGGTGTGCGCCTGGGCGATCTGTACAACATGACGAGTTTTGAGATCAAGCTGCGCGAGATCATGTCGTACCATAACTTCGTGCTGACCCAGTACTTCAAGGAAGAGGCCGAAGACATCGACGCCGCGCTTGCCGAACTCAAGCTGATGAGCGAAGAAATCCTGCCGATGGCGGCCGACGTGACTGATATCCTGCACGACTACCGCAAGCGCGGTGAGCACATCCTGTTTGAAGGCGCCCAGGGTTCGTTGCTGGACATCGATCTGGGTACCTATCCGTTCGTGACCTCGTCCAATACCACGGCGGGTGGAACGGCGACCGGTTCCGGGTTTGGTCCGCTGTATCTGGATTACGTGCTGGGGATCACCAAAGCTTACACCACTCGGGTTGGGTCGGGTCCGTTCCCGACTGAGCTGTTTGATGAAATGGGCCAGCACCTGGCGGTCAAAGGCAACGAAGTGGGCACCACTACTGGTCGCTCCCGCCGCTGTGGCTGGTTTGATGCGGTCGCTCTGCGTCACGCTATCCAGATCAACAGTGTGTCTGGCATCTGTCTGACCAAACTGGATGTTCTGGACGGTCTGGAGGCCGTGAAGGTCTGCGTGGGTTACAAAACCCCCAATGGCGAAATTACCCGTCCGCCGATCGGTTGCGACAGCTACAACGACATTGAGCCGGTGTATCAGGAGCTGCCAGGTTGGAGCGAGAGCACCGTGGGCCTGACCACTGTTGAGCAGCTGCCCGAGAATGCCAAGGCTTACATCCGCTTTTTGGAAGAGCAGATTGAAGCGCCGATTGATATTATCTCCACCGGCCCTGACCGGGTTGAGACAATCACTCTGCGGCATCCGTTCGGAGAGTGATCTCCGAGAATGAAAAACCGCCTGCGGCACATGCTCCAGGCGGTTTTTTGTTTTCAGAGTGGTTCTCAGACGCAGGTGTTCAGGGCTTTTCGGCGATGATCGTCGCGCGCTTGGGACCCGGATAGCCTTCAATCGTTTTACTTGAATCGTTCGGATCGAGAAAATCCGCCAGCGAGTTAAACCGCATCCAGTCGGTTTGTCGCTGTTCGTCGGTGCTCGTCACACTGACGTCAACCACGCGCGCGTTACGGTAGCCGGCACGATCCAGCCATCGTAACAGCGTGGGGCAACTGGGCAGGAACCAGACATTGCGCATCTGGCCGTAACGGTCTTCGGGCATCAGGCTGTGGCCTTCCGGTCCGTCCACCACCAGGGTTTCCAGCACTAGTTCACCGCCACGGCGCAGGGTGCCTTTGAGCTCCAGCAAATGGTCCAGTGGCGATCGGCGATGGTAGAGTACGCCCATGGAAAAGGTGGTATCAAACATCTCAAGGTTGTCGGGCAGGTCTTCCATTTTCACCGGTAACAAGTCCACCGGCACCTCGCCCAGATAGCGTTTGACCGCCAGGAACTGGAACATGAACAGCAGGCCAGGATCGATGCCCACTACTCGGCGGGCACCAGCACCGGCCATGCGCCAGCAGTGGTAACCGGAGCCGCAGCCAACGTCCAGGATGGTGCGACCGTTTAAGTCCGCCAGATGCGGCGCAACCCTGTCCCACTTCCAGTCTGAACGCCACTCGGTGTCTATATGGGTACTGAAGAAGTCGAATGGCCCCTTGCGCCAGGGCATCAGGCCTCGAAGGCCTTGCTGCAGCAGCTCGTCCTGAGTGGTGTTCAACGGCGTGGGTGCAGTTAAGGCAACGGCCGAATGGTTCAGGTTGGCAATGGCATCGTCGATCTCCGGCAGAGATTCCAGCGCAGACTGCCAGCGGGCCATGTCGCCGTGGGGGGTGTCCTCAAAGCGGCGAATCATCTGCTGCGTGAGCAGATCGCGCCAAAGGGTCTGGTCGGACTGTTGCAGGTAAGTGATGAAGGGGGCGAAGTGCTTTCGCCAGTCAAAAGATGCCATGAGGTACGTTGTGTCCTGAAATCAGCGGGTTTTGATGGCCAGCATGGAGACAAAGTTGAAGCACTGGTACCACACCAGTACCTGTTCAAAGCCGGCTTTCAGCAATCGTTCACGATGTTCGGTCAGCGTTTCCGGGATGAGCACTTGCTCGATCGCAGCGCGTTTCTGACTGATTTCCAGATCGGAATAGCCATTGGCCCGTTTGAATTCATGGTGCAGGCGAGTCTGGATTTCCTGCTCACGGTCAGACTCGAAACGGATCTTTTCTGACAGAATCAGCGCGCCGCCCGGGAGCGTTGCCCGGGCTATGCGGGTTAGCAGGCTGAGCCGGTGTTCGGGTGGGACAAACTGCAGGGTAAAGTTCAGAGTGGTGACTGAGGCCATGCTCAGCTCCGTTTCCAGCAGGTCCTCACAGCGCAGGGTGACCGGGAGGTCGTGGTCATCCAGAGCAATATAGTGTTCGCAACGTTCGATCATGGCACTGGAGTTGTCAACACCCACCAGAGTGCAATCCTGATAGGGTATGCCGTGGCGCATGGCCAGCGTTGAGGCGCCCAGTGAGCAGCCAAGGTCGTAGCAGTGGGAGCCTGGCTGCGCATACTGTTCGGTAATCACCTCGATCATCGGAATGATGGTGGTGTAGCCGGGCACGGAACGGCGGATCATGTCCGGAAAGACCCGAGCAACGGAGGCGTCAAAGCGGAAATCTTCCGGGTTGCGCTCGGTGGCAAACAGCCGGTCGGTGATCTGTTCCGGTGGTTTGGCCTTGCCGTCAGTCATCAGTGCGCTCATCCGGGTTGGCTGCCGGGTTCGGGTCTGTGGGTGATGGCCGGTTACACCTCACACCCCGGTTTTTGTAGTCCACCAGAATGCCCCGGAATGACGGGTCAATGTCTGCGGCAATGGCCAGGTAGCCGTTTTCGCAAGCTGCGTGCAGTTCTGATGACTTTCGGGACATACGAAAGCTCTCGCCTGGCTGGATGTGCACGGCTTTAAAATCCCCCACCGGTACATGATCCTTGTGTTCCGTGTGATCAATTCGGCCGCTGAGTTCCAGCACCAGTACGGTGGCGATCATGGTCGCAATGCCGGTGACAATAAGGCTGCGGACGGTATAGCGGGCTTCGTTATCGCTCATGGGTACCTCGTATCGAAATGTTTAAAACTGGCCGGGCAGCCTGATTGCTGGCTCTTGCAGAGCGCCCAGCTGTTCACGCAATGCCAGAATCTGATCGGACCAGTACCGGGGCTGGGCAAACCAGGGGAAAAATCGGGGAAAAGCCGGGTCTTCCCAGCGCCGTGCCAGCCAGGCGCAGTGGGCGACCTGGCGATAGCAGCGGAGCGGTTCAATCAGATGGCGCTCGCGGCGGTTGAAGTCCCGGAACATCTCGTAGCCTTCGAGCAGCTCACCCAGTTGGTCGCCTTTTTCGATGGTTTCACCGTTCAACAGCAACCACATGTCCTGCACAGCGGGCCCGGTGCGGCAGTCATCCAGATCGACAAACAGCATGCTTTCATCCCGGCATAGAATGTTGCCGGCATGACAGTCGCCGTGAATTCTCAAGGTGTTAATCTCACCGGCATCCGCCATGCGCTGTTGGCAGCCGGTAATCAGATCTGGAATCAGGCTGTCCCAGGCGGGCCGCAGGTCGCTGGGAATCCAGTCGCCGCTGATGAGTAGCTCGTTGTGCCGCTCGAGGCCATCGATCAGGTCGAACCCGGGCCGATGCTGGAAGAGCCGGATGGCGCCAAGATTGTGAATCTGGCCCAGCCATTGGCCGAGCCGATACAGGGTGTCGGTTACGCTGGTATCCGGTGCCTGGCCGCCACGCTGAGGAAACACGGCAAACAGGAAATCTTTGTGCTGTCCCAGTGAGTCGCCACTTGGCATAACCATCGGCGCAATAACCGGTATGTCAGCTTGTTGGAGTTCCAGCGAGAACTCATGTTCTTCGCGGATCGATGCCTCAGGCCAGCGCCCGGGGCGATAGAATTTGGCAATAATCGGTGACGCCCCTTCGAGACCCACCTGATAGACCCGGTTTTCGTAGCTGTTGAGGGCGAACAGTCGGCCACTTACCTCAAAACCCGCCTCTTCGAGGGCATCCAGAATCACGTCTGGTGTCAATGTGTCGTAGGGATGGGTCGAAGATGTCAGGTCAGAAGGCTCATGTTGCATAGAATTCAGAAGGCCGTGTCGTATCGCGATTTCATGGATTGCAGATGATACCAGTTTTCGTCCAGTTCCCACCGAACACGTTGAACGCCGGACATGGCCAGCACGACATCGCCAGCCCGGGCCTGTACCTGAGCCAACTCGCGCTCAGCTTTATGCCAGTCCCGGTGGGTATCCGCCAGGTTTCGCATTCCGGGGAAAACCGCCGAAAGCGCCTGCTGTGTGGAAACGGAATGAGACCGCAAGGAGCTGATCACAGCGGTGCCGCCTTCCACCCGAAGTACCCGATGCTGGTAGGGGTAGCTGGCGACGGTTTTGTCGGCCATGAGCTGATTGTTAAGGCTGATCACTTCAAAGCCGCGCCAGCCAATCCAGCTGACAAAAAGAGCGGCGACCACCATAACGGTTATGAACTGCTTCCTGTCTGACATAACTCGAGCTCCGTGCATCCCATTGCGCTTGCGGTAAAGTATAACGGTTCTTGAGGTACAGGTAATGCAGTCGGGCCTTATCTGGGGTAATTTCCCTGCTCAGCATGGAAAAATGGTCAGGTATTGTGAGTACAGAAAGCTACAGCGTGCAAACCGTGGTTATAGGTTCGGGTGTTGTCGGTCTGGCCATTGGCTGCGAACTGGCCAGATCCGGCCGGGAGGTTCTGGTGTTGGAAGCAGGGTCGCGCTTTGGCGAGGGCATTTCATCCCGCAACAGCGAAGTGATTCATGCCGGGATCTACTACCCGGACAATTCACTCAAGGCTGCGCTATGCGTGCGCGGCCGCCAGCTCTTGTATGACTACTGCATCAGCCGAAACGTTGAACACCGTAAATGCGGGAAATGGATTATTGCAACGGATCCGGCTCAGGTTGACCGACTTGCAGGTATCCAACAGCAGGCCGGACGCAACGGCGTGCATCTGCAGTGGGTGGACCGGAACGCCGTATCTCTTCAGATACCTGGGGTCAATGCCAGTGCGGGTTTGTGGTCTTCGGAAACCGGTATCGTTGATAGTCATGGCTTGATGCTTTCATTACTGGGAGAACTGCAGGATGAAGGGGGGCAGTTGGTGCTCAACAGCCCGGTCATCCAGGCGGAAACCGTTACAAGCGGCCATATACTCACTGTGGGCGGGGAGCCTGGGGTCGTTCTCAGGGCGCGTGAAGTTGTCAACGCGGCCGGTCTTGGCGCTCCGGCGCTGGCGGGCCGTTGGTCGGGCTTGCCTGATTTTGCGAGGCCTGAGCAGTGGCTCGCTCGCGGTGTCTACTTCAGTTACAGCGGAAATCACCCTTTTACAAATCTGATCTATCCGTTACCGGAGCCGGGAGGCCTCGGTGTTCATCTCACTCTGGATTTAGCCGGTCAGGCACGCTTTGGTCCGGATGTGGAGTGGATAACCGAGGAAGATTACACGGTAGATTCCGGACGGGCGGATGCGTTTGCTGATAGTATCGGTAACTGGTGGCCAGGGCTGGACCGGTCCCGACTTATTCCCGCTTACGCCGGTATCCGACCAAAACTAGCCGGGCCAGGCGGTGGCTTCTTTGATTTTCGAATCGACGGCCCTGCACAACACCGCCTGGCGGGCCTGGTAAACCTGTTTGGCATTGAATCACCGGGGCTGACTTCCTGCCTGGCCTTGGCCGAGCAGGTAAGATTGGTGCTTGACGCGGCCTAGCCGGGCGTTCGGGCTAGGGCCCAGATCTGAATGTCTCGGGCGCCGGCATCAGCCAGCGCGCGCGCCAGAACTCGCACGGTTGCACCGGTTGTGACCACGTCATCAACAATGGCCACCCGTTCCGGAATGGCCCCACATACCTCAAAAACGTTGGCCAGGTTTACCAGCCGATCGGCCCGATTCAGTCCGCGCTGAGCGCTCGTTCGTCGGCGTCGACGCACAACGTCGGCAGCCACCGGGATGTCCAGCCGGGTGCCGACAAATTCAGCGATATCCTGAGCCTGATTAAATCCCCGTTGCCAGCGCCTTAGCCAGTGCATGGGAGCGGGGATAAGCAGGTCAGGGCGCTGTTCGGGCAGCAATTGCTGATCCAGAAACTGGCTGAAATCGGCGAGCAAGGGTCGGATGAATTTGCGGTGTCCGTGATATTTGTAGCGGCCAATCATCCCGTCAACGGGAAACTGGTAGCGCCAGGGTATCAGGGCTCGGGTAAAGGGCGGCAGCGCGGTCTGGCATTCTCCGCAGCGCATACCAGGCGTGGCGAAGGCCAGGGGTAGGGCGCAGGAATAACAGTACCAGCGGTTTCGGGGCAAATCGTTGCGGCAGCCCAAGCAAAGCCCGTGGCTGGCGTATGGCGACAGGCAGGTGACGCAGCGGCCACCTTCTTTGGCGCTGTTAACCTTTCGTTTAATCAAGGTTGACAGAGGATTCAGTCCGTTTATCATCTCGGTTTATCCGTAAACCAAAAACCTCACGAAGGTTAACAGGACTTTGCCATGACCGCCACAGCACTGCGTCACGACTGGACACTTCAGGAAGCCCGGGATCTGTTTAACCTTCCCTTCAATGATCTTCTGTTCCGGGCCCAGACGGTACACCGTGAGCATTTCGACCCGAATGAGGTGCAGGTCAGCACCCTGTTATCCATCAAGACCGGTGCCTGCCCTGAGGATTGCAAATATTGCCCTCAAAGTGGCCATTACAACACGGGCCTTGATAAAGAAAAGCTTTTGGAAATTGAGAAGGTGGTAGCGGAAGCTCGCGCAGCGAAAGACAAGGGCGCGTCGAGATTCTGTATGGGCGCTGCCTGGCGCAGTCCTTCGAAGAAGGATATGCCGTATGTGCTGGACATGGTCAAGCAGGTGAAGTCGCTGGGTATGGAAACCTGTATGACCCTCGGCATGCTGAAGGAAGAGGAAGCTCAAGAACTGGCGAGCGCGGGTCTGGATTATTACAACCACAACCTGGACACCTCGGAGAAGTACTACAGCCACATCATCACCACCCGGACCTATCAGGACCGTCTGGATACCTTGGATAACGTGCGTAAGGCGGGCATGAAGGTCTGCTGCGGCGGCATTATGGGCATGGGCGAAGACGAAGACGACCGGGTGGGTCTGTTGGTGCAATTGGCGAATTTGCCGCAGCATCCGGAGAGTGTTCCGGTCAATATGCTGGTTAAGGTGAAGGGTACGCCGCTCGAGGATGTTGAGGATCTGGAGCCGTTCGATTTCATCCGGATGCTGGCGGTGGCGCGGATTATGATGCCGGCGTCTCATGTGCGGTTGTCTGCCGGGCGGGAGCAGATGAATGAGCAGATGCAGGCGTTGTGTTTCTTCGCCGGGGCCAATTCGATTTTCTATGGCGAGAAGCTGCTAACTACGTCGAATCCGGAAGCGGATGCGGATATGCAGTTGTTTGGCAAGCTGGGGATTCGGCCTGAGCAGCGGGAGCAGTGTGCGACCGAAGAGCATGAAGAGGAAGTGCTGGCAGACGCCGTCGAATATGAGGCGACCAAGCATATGTTCTATGACGCCACTCGCGAATCGGCCTGATTTTTGAACGGGTGCATGTGGAGGCCGGGGCGTGCCTTCCAGGACACGCTACGAGCACATCCATGTGCGCTTGTTTCGGGCCGTCCCTGGCCCTCAACAGTCCTGGAAGGCACGCCCCGTCCTCCACGCCAACGCTGGCAGGGTTTTCAGGTACCATTGATCGGGTAGCCGGTGTTCCAAATGCGCGATTTTGCCCACGAAATTGAACAACGAAAACAGGCCGGTCTCTATCGAACTCGCCGCCTGATTTCCGGCCCCCAGCAGCCAGCGCTGATGGCAGGCGGCACGCCGTTGCTGTCGTTTTGCAGTAATGACTATCTGGGTCTTGCCAATCATCCTGACAATATTGCCGCTCTGATCAGCGCGCTGCCGAAAACTGGCTTGGGCGGTGCTGCGTCACATCTGGTTTGCGGTCATCACGATGCCCATCATCAATTGGAACAGCGTTTGGCGGCGTTTACTCAGCGCAGCTCAGCTCTGTTTTTTTCGACCGGTTATATGGCCAATATGGGCGTGATTTCCGCGCTGGCGGGTCGTGGGGACACGATTTTTTCTGATCGGCTTAATCATGCTTCGATTATTGATGGATGCATTCTGAGCCGGGCGCGCGTTCAGCGTTACGCCCACGGCGATGTTGGCGCGTTGGAGTCGATGCTGGCGGAAACCTCAGGCCACAAGCTGGTGGTGACGGATGGGGTGTTCAGTATGGACGGCGATGTGGCGCCGTTGAAGGCGTTGGCTCGGGTCTGTAGGGCTCATGATGCGCTGTTGGTGGTGGACGATGCCCACGGGATTGGTGTGTGTGGTCCGCAGGGCCGGGGCAGTGTTCTGGAGGCCGGGTTGTCGGAAGACGAGGTGCCGCTGCTGATTGGTACTCTGGGTAAGGCCGTAGGCACTAGTGGTGCGTTTGTGGCCGGGCCGGCGGTGTTGATGGATTATCTGGTGCAGAAGGCCCGGACGTATATCTACACCACGGCCATGCCGCCCGCATTGGCGGCGGCGACCTGTGCGAGTCTGGATCTTATTGAGGCCGGGGAGTCGCGGCGCGAGCATTTGCGTGAGTTGATTGCTCGTTTTCGTGCCGGAGCCGAACAGCTCGGTTATGAGCTGATGCCGTCACAGTCACCCATTCAACCGATCATGATTGGTGGCAATCAAGAGGCGCTGGCGCTGAGTCAGGCTCTTGAGCAGCAGGGCGTTTTGGTGACCGCTATCCGGCCACCGACCGTACCGGCAGGCGAAGCAAGATTGAGAGTGACGTTGAGCGCTGCCCATACCTGCGAACAGTTAGGCCAGCTGTTGAGGGCACTGGCGCAAAGTCGGGCGTTGCTCTCCGGGAGAGCATCTCCGCCGGTGGCGGCGGTATGAGCGTGTTTGCTGACTTGGCGGCGATCAATTGTGCGGACGGTGGTACAGGATCCAAGCAGTCTATTGCCCGGGGTTTTGGTGGCGCTTCCCGCACCTACGACAGCGCATCCCGCCTGCAAAAGAGCATGGGCGACACGATGTTGGCGCGCATTCCGGCTGAGCTAAACCCGGGCATTGTGTTCGACCTGGGTTGCGGCACAGGCTGGTTTACTCGCAGGCTTGCGGCAAGATATCCGGATGCTGGGATCACCGGCGCCGATCTGGCTCCGGGAATGCTGGCGCAGGCCAAAGCGGCCGGCTCTGATGCGGTGACTTGGCTAAACGCTGACGCCGAACAGTTGCCGCTGGCGGATCAGAGTGTGGATCTGATTTTCAGTAACCTGATGATTCAGTGGAGCCCTCGCCCCGAAGCCGTTCTTGCAGAGTGCCAAAGAGTCCTGAAGCCCGGCGGTTTGCTGGCTGTTTCTAGCTTGTTGGATGGCACCTTGGGGGAGCTCAAACAGGCTTGGGCGAATGCCGATCCGGGGCAGGCCCATGTTAACCGGTTCGCTACACACAAAGATTGGCGAGCTCTGACCGCAGACTCTCTGCCCGGCTCAGAGCTTGAGGTAGGCACCATTGTGTTGCCCTATGACTCACCTATGGCACTGAACCGGGAGCTCAAGCATCTCGGCGCTGTGTTCAAGGGCGAAGAAAGGCGCCGGACGGTCACGGCGCCCGGGCGTTTTCGGGCCATGTGCCGGGCTTATCCCCATGGCGATGATGGCGAATGTCTGGCGACTTACCAAGCAGGCTGGCTGTATTGGCGCAAGCCTGAACTTTGAACAGGAAAACTGAGATGGCGAAGAAAACGTATTTCGTAACCGGCACCGACACGGGTGTGGGTAAAACCATTGCCGCGGCGGCGATTCTGGAGGCGGTAAAAGCCGCGGGTAAGCGCACCATCGCCATGAAGCCCATCGCCTCAGGTTGTGATCAGACGGACCAGGGGTTGCGCAATGAAGATGCGTTGATGCTGCAGGCGGCCATCACGGAAGAGCTCGCTTACGATTCGATCAATCCGATTGCTCTTGAGCCTGCCATCGCGCCTCACGTGGCGGCGCAACAAGCCGGCAAGAATATTACTGCTCAGCGTCTCATTGGTTTCTGTCGCGGTTTGCAGATTCGCCCCGCCGATCTCATGCTTATTGAGGGCGCAGGCGGTTGGCGGGTGCCCCTGAATGACCGGGAAACCTATTCTGCGGTCCCCCGTGAGCTTGGGCTGGATGTCATTCTGGTGGTGCCTCTCAAGCTGGGTTGCATCAATCATGCAATGCTCACCGCCGAGGCCATTCGCGCAGATGGCCTGTTTCTGGCTGGCTGGGTTGCCAATCACCCGGAAGCTGAGGTCATGAACTGCGAGCAGGAAACCCTGAACTATCTGAGTACGCACCTCGGCGCCCCCTGTCTCGGGGTGCTGCCCTGGATGGAATCCACGCAGATTGCGCGATTACCCGAGGTGCTGGCTGGGTTTCTGAACATCAAGCCGCTGATTGAAATTTGACCAGGATTGTGCGTAAATAGAGTCAATTGGTTGTCATAGGAACCATTGGCATGATCAACAATACCCTTTCTCTTGGTGTTCAAGGCATTCAGGACGGCATGGTGGGCATGGAAAACGCGGCCCGCAAAATTGCTCGTGGCGGTGTTGATGGGCCACAGGGGACCGCCAGCGGCGCAGGCAATCTGGCTGAGCCGTTGATCGATATGATTCTTTATGAGCGCAGCGTTGAGGCCTCTGCCCAAGTGGTTAAAACCGCAGATGAGACACTCGGTACCCTTCTGGATATTCGTGCCTGACCGGAGATGCCGGTGCTGTGAACATACTTTCCTCCATCTCTCCGATTTTTCCTGTCGTTTCGGGCGCGTTGCCGGCCACCACCAGTAACGCCTCGTCGTCGGGTTCGGGTGTAGCCTCCGGCGAAGGTTTTTCGACCGCTGAGGGTGATCCCACCCGTGGTGTTGAGCAATCCCCCGAGAACCGGTCTGACAATACGGCCACCGACCAGGAACAGAGTTCTTCAGCCAACGCTCGTGGGCTTGATGAAGCACAACTGAAAGAACTGGCCAATCTGAAAGCCCGGGATCGTGAGGTTCGAGCCCATGAGGCCGCACACCAGGCTGTTGGCGGACAATACGCGGGAGCGATGTCGTTTACCTACCAGCGCGGTCCCGACGGAGCGCAATATGCTGTCGGTGGTGAGGTGCCGATAGATGTCTCTCCGGTTGCCGGTGATCCGCAGGCGACGATCGAGAAAATGCGCGTTGTTCGGGCAGCCGCTATGGCGCCGGCACAGCCCTCTGCCCAGGATAGGGCCGTCGCTGCCCAGGCTATGCAAACCATGTTGCAGGCACAGTCTGAACTGGCGCTTGGCGATGATGTTAAGCAGGCCAGTCCATCCGAATCAGGGCTAGCGAACACCGACCAGGACGGGCAAACCGCCAATGGCCGGCAAGCCAATGAAACGTATCGAAGCGTCTTTGCGATGCAGGGCACTGCCCTCGATCCTGCCACCTCCGTCTTTGCCTGAACGCCCCTTCTGCTGAGTCTTTGCGCTCGTTTCCGGTTTTTCTCCCCTGTCTCTCAGACACACATCGCAACACAATTTTTAATCAGGGCTATTGACAATTCTGTGCTGCAAAACGTATGTTTCAAACAAGTGTTTAATTAAGGCTGTGATGCAGTGCATCATGGTGTCTGAGCAAACCCAAGGCCAAAGGCTGCAATTGAGCGTCAGCCGAGACCGAGAACCGAGGTGGATCCAATGCCTGATTACAAAGCGCCCCTGCGTGATATCAAGTTTGTAATGACCGAGCTGCTGAACAGCGAGCAGCACTACGCCAATCTGGAAGGTGCCGAAGATGCGACTCCGGATATGGTGGATGCCATTATCCAGGAAGGTGCAAAGTTCTGTGAGCAGGTATTGTCTCCGCTGAACCGTGTGGGTGATATCGAAGGTTGTGTCTGGAGCCAAGATGGCGTCAAGACCCCGACCGGCTTCAAAGAAGCCTACCAGCAGTACGTAGATGGCGGCTGGCCGTCCATGACCGCTGATCCCAACTACGGCGGCCAGGGCCTGCCGAGTTCTCTGGGTCTGGTCATGAGCGAGATGGTTGGTACCTGTAACTGGTCTTTCGGTATGTACCCTGGCCTCAGCCACGGTGCGACCAACACCATCGAAGAGCACGGCACCGAAGAGCAGAAGCAGACCTACCTGACCAAGCTGATCAGCGGTGAGTGGACCGGCACCATGTGTCTGACCGAGCCGCACTGTGGTTCTGATCTGGGCACCCTGCGCACCAAAGCTGAGCCGAGCGCTGACGGCACCTACGCGATTACTGGCACCAAGATTTTCATCTCTGCCGGTGAACACGACATGGCCGATAACATCGTTCACATCGTTCTGGCTCGTTTGCCAGGCGCGCCGGAAGGCACCAAGGGTATTTCCCTGTTCATCGTTCCCAAGTGTCTGCCGAACGAAGACGGATCTGCCGGTGAGCGCAATGCCGTTACCTGTGGCTCGATCGAGCACAAGATGGGTATCCACGGTAACGCCACCTGCGTGATGAACTTTGACGGCGCCAAGGGTTGGCTGATCGGGCCTGAGAACAAGGGCCTGAACTGCATGTTCACGTTCATGAACGTTGCCCGTATCGGTACTGCGATTCAGGGTCTGGGTGCTGCCGAACTTGGCTTCCAGGGCTCTCTGACCTATGCCAAAGACCGTCTGGCCATGCGTTCGCTGAGCGGCGCCAAGAACCCGGAAGGCATCGCTGATCCGATCATCGTTCACCCGGACGTGCGTCGTATGCTGTTGACCCAGAAAGCGGTTGCCGAAGGCGCCCGCGCTCTGATCTACCTGACAGCTCAGCAGGCTGACGTTGTTCAGCGCGGGAAAACCCCGGAAGAGCGCAAAGCAGCTGACGAAGCCCTCGGCTTCCTTACCCCGATCGCCAAGGCGTTCCTGACCGAAATCGGCTATGAAGCGGCTAACCTGGGCATGCAGGTTTACGGCGGCCACGGTTTCATCGCCGAGTGGGGCATGGAACAGAACGTACGTGATGCCCGTATCGGCATGATCTACGAAGGCACCACCGGCATTCAGGCGCTGGATCTGCTGGGCCGTAAGGTTCTGATGACCCAGGGCGAGTCTTTGAAAGGCTTCACCAAGCAGGTGCACGTGTTCTGCAAAGAAAACGCAGATAACGAGCAGCTGAAAGAGTTCATCGAGCCGCTGGCTGCGATCAACAAGGAGTGGGGCGACCTGACCATGAAGATCGGTATGACTGCCATGAAGGACCGTGAAGAAGTCGGTGCTGCTGCGGTTGATTACCTGATGTACTCTGGTTATGCCGTATTTGCTTACCTGTGGGCCCGCATGGCCAAGGTAGCGCTGGACAAGATGGCAGAGGGCACCTCGGAAGAGATGTTCTACAACGCCAAGGTCCAGACAGCTCGCTTCTACTTCAAGCGTCTGTTGCCGCGCACCAAGACCCACGCAGAAACCATGCTGGCAGGTTCTGCTAGCCTTCTGGACATGCCAGAAGAAGCCTTCGCCATCTAAGGCGGGGGTTGCTATCTGCTAGATGGCACAAAAAAAAGCCCGCGCTCCCTCCGGAGGCGGGCTTTTTTCATGAGTTGGTGGCGTGTTTTGAGGTAGAATACTGCACCACAGAACAACAAACTTGTTTCGGACACATAGCCGAGCGGGTGGACGCAAGGCGGCCTTCATCATTCAGGAAGGCAGTTGTCGGATAGTCCCCCGAAAGAGACTGACTGAATTTCTGGAGAGTTTTACATGGCTGATTATCAGGCACCCCTTCGCGACATGCGTTTCGTACTCAACGAAGTGTTTGATGCGCCCTCACTGTGGGCATCACTGCCCAAGATTGCGGAAAACGTAGATCCGGATACAGCGGATGCGATTCTGGAAGAAGCCGGCAAGATCACCGGGGGCGTCCTGGCACCGCTAAACCGTGAAGCCGATGAGCAGGGCTGTAAGTGGAATGATGGCGAAGTCACCAGCCCTGAAGGCTTCAAAGAAGCCTACCAGACCATCGTAGAAGGTGGCTGGAACGGCTTGGGTGGTAACCCGGACTTTGGCGGCATGGGCATGCCCAAGACTCTGGTCGCCCAGTTTGAGGAAATGATGCAAGGGGCCAACATGGCCTTCGGCCTGGCCCCGATGCTCACCGCTGGTGCCTGCCTGGCCCTGGATGCCCACGGCAGCCAGGAACTGAAAGAAAAGTACCTGCCCAACATGTATTCCGGTGTCTGGTCCGGCGCCATGGACTTGACCGAGCCGCACGCCGGTACCGACCTGGGTATTATCCGTACCAAGGCCGAGCCCAACGATGACGGTTCCTTTAATGTAACTGGTACCAAAATCTTCATCACCTGGGGTGAACACGACCTGGCGGAAAACATCATTCATCTGGTTTTGGCGAAACTGCCGGATGCACCGAAAGGCCCCAAAGGCATTTCCATGTTCCTCGTGCCCAAGTTTATGGTGAACGACGACGGTTCCCTGGGTGAGCGTAACAGCTTCAGCTGCGGTTCCATCGAGAAGAAAATGGGAATCAAAGCCTCCGCCACCTGCGTGATGAACTTCGACGGTGCCAAAGGCTGGTTGGTTGGTGAGGAAAACAAAGGCCTGGCCGCCATGTTCACCATGATGAACTATGAGCGTCTGGGTGTGGGTATCCAGGGTATCGGTGCGGCGGAAGCCTCACTGCAAAATGCCCGCGAATACGCCAACGACCGTATCCAGAGCCGCGCGCCCACTGGCGCCCAGCAGCCAGAAAAAGCTGCAGATCCGATCCTGGTGCACCCGGATGTACGTCGCATGCTGTTGACCATGAAGAGCTACGTTGAAGGTGGCAGAACGTTCTCCACGTACGTTGCCCAGTGGCTGGATATCTCCAAGTACGCTGAAGACGACGAGCGCCGCCAGCACGCCGAAGGCATGGTTGCCTTGCTGACGCCAGTGGCCAAAGCCTTCCTGACCGACCGCGGTCTGGAAACCACCATCATTGGCCAACAGGTCTTCGGTGGTCACGGTTTCATCCGTGAGTGGGGTCAGGAGCAGCTGGTGCGTGATTGCCGTATCACCCAGATCTACGAGGGCACCAACGGCATCCAGGCGATGGACCTGATGGGCCGCAAGGTTGTCGGAAGCCAGGGCAAGTTCTACGAACTGTTTGCACAAGACGTTGCCACGTTTATCGAAGAAAACAGCAGCGATGCAGCCCTCAAGCCCTACCTCGAGCCGCTGGCCGCTGCTCTTGAACGCCTGTCTGACGTCACCGAGCACGTCATCAACCAGGCCGGCGACAACCCCAACGCCATCGGTGCTGCGGCTGTCGACTACCTCGACATGTTTGGCTACACCGCGCTGGCGTTCATGTGGGCAAAGTCGGTCAAAGCGGCTGCACCGAAAGCCGAGGGCGACACCTCCGGCTTCTACACCGGCAAGCTGAAAACCGCACGCTTCTACTTCGATCGCCTGCTGCCAAAGACCGTGTCTCTGGCTGAAGGTATCCGTAGCGGAAGCGAGTCTATGATGGCGCTGGCGGCAAACGAAATCTGATTCAGGTTTCGTAAGTTCAGAAAGCAAAAAAGCAGGCCCAAGTGGCCTGCTTTTTTGTGTGTCTAAAAACACAGTCCGGGCGCCGGTTAGGGTAAAACTCTCCAAAACCATTTGGAGGCAATTAAAGAAGTATGGGCGCCAGTCAGGGTGTGGCTGTCCAAAACCTTGCGTAGCCATGGATGGCGGAGCAGAGCGTACACGGACGTATCTACAGCGTGTTTTGGACAGTCACACCCTGACTGGTGCGTGCACCCACCGTCAAAGCCAAATCAAAGGCGGTTAACCAGCCCCGGATTAACAACAAACGGATTCTCGTTCCCCTGGATTTCCGCAATGCGACTGTGACGACTCAACTCCTGGTCATCCGGTGGATCCAGCTCATTCCAGCCCTGAAACACCGACGTTGCCCCAAGCCAGGGCAGACCATAACTATCGACCATGTACGCCATGGTACGCGCAACATCCCCCTTGACCCGCTCCGGCGGCTCAAAGAACTGAGCACTCTCACGAATACCACAGTCATCAACCCTGGCAGACGCAGCCAGATTCTCATAACGGACACTACGGCGTCGCATCTCAACCCGGGTTCTCACCGGGACAATGTTATGCAAGTCAGAAGTGATCTGTCGATATTGATTGTTCTGCAAACACTCGCGTGATGTACCACAGTTTAGAGCGCTACGGATATCTGCCAGCGGATAGACATAGCCATCGGTCATCACAAAGCCCTTGTTACTGAAAGGCTCATCGCAAAAGTAGGAGTTGCCGCCGGCAGCGTAAAGATCGCCCCAGAACTGATCTCGCACTACCGTATCCGGATCAGTAAACCGACCATTCTGGCCGATGACAAGGCTGGTCGAAAGGACAAGTGTAAGGGTAATCGGAACTGAGAGTATTGTTTTCATAAGACCGTTTTACCTCACATCGTATGCCATTGGCCGTGGCCACCGTGACGAGCGGTTGATGGCAAAAGGAACAACCTGAAAAAGTATGACGGGGTGTTCAGGTATTTCTGTGAAGTATGGCACAGAGACTTGGCGCGTCGAGCCTCTGTGCCGGTCTTTACTGTAGGAAATTGTTAACTGCTTAACACTTTATTTCAGTTTGTTGCGGATGTTCTGATAACCGGTTTTCATCTCTTCGCCCAGTTTACGGGCTGTTTCACGGGCTTCCTGGCTGGCATCTTCTGCATCGTGAATAACATTGTCGAGCTTTTGACGAACCTTGTCCCACTCGCGCTCAAGGTCATCCCACTCGTCTTTGACATCTTCCTTGGCAAGGTGCAGCTGAACCTTGGCTTCATCGCGGTACTGCTTGATTTTGTCTGACAGTCTTTTGAATTCGTCTTGCAGGCTCATTTTGAATCTCCTTCCCTGATGAGGTGATCTGGAAGAGTTACAATGCGCCTAATTGTAAAAAAGTGTCAAGTTGTTGCGGGGAGTACAGCGAATGACCTGAACGGATTTTGATCCAGGTCAGCCCGGGCGGCCATTTGCCAGCAGAATGGAGAGTTCCCGGAGGTGGTGCCAGGGCGATACATCGTCAAAGCCTTTGGCAGCACGATCGGTGGTACTGCACAGGTTGATGGCCTGGTGGAGTTGGGGCAGGTTAAGGCGTCTGGCGGCCTGCTTGACGGCCGACGCACGGCGAGGTTGAAACACGCCCCGCTTCTTCAGAAAGCCGGCGGGATTTTCGCCGGGGGGCAACGCCGATTTGAGTTCAATGATCAGGTGCAGGTCCCGCACCAGAACGCTTAACAAGCCGAGGGGATTCTCGCCCTCCTGTTGAAGCACGCCGATAATCTTGCTGGCGTGGGCTGCCTTGCCTGAGAGCAGTTCGGTGACCAGCTCAAAGCCATTAAAGCGTGCGCTGTCTTGAACCGCTTGCTCAATGGTCTCCTCATCGATGGTTTTGCCATCGGTAAGGAGTGCCAGCCGGTCAAGCTCCTGACTGGCCGCCAGAAGATTGCCTTCCAGCCGCTCCGCCAGCATTGCCAGAGCGCCGCGGGTCATGTGCAGGCCTTGATTGCTGGCACGTTGCTGTAGCCAGCCGGTAAATTTCTCCGGCTCTACGGGCCAAACCGGCACATGAACTCCGTGGCCCTGGAGCTCTTTGTACCATTTGCGTTTGGTTTCAGCTGCATCCAGCCGTGCGCTGATCAGCAGAATAATGACGTCCTCGGGTGGCGACTGGAGAATCTGCTCCATAACCTTGCGGCCATCCCCCAGCTTGCCCATGGGCAGATGAATCTCGATCCGGCGCTTTTCAGCGAACAGGGACAGCGCATTGCATTCGTCGGCAACGGTATTCCAGCTCAACTGATGGTCAGCGTGGTAGGTAATCCGGTCCTGATAGCCGGCTTCGCGAGCCGCCTGGCGAATCTGGTCGCAACATTCCTGCACCAGCAGGGGCTCATCACCGGAGACAAGATAAACCGATGCCAGGCCTTTTTTCAGTATCTGAGGAAGTTGGCCGGGTTGGGTTTTCATTGTGATTCAGCAGCGTCCTGGCTGGCAGCCTGGGCTTCTATGGCTGCGTCTATACGTTCACGAGTCATTGGCGCCAGCCGGAAAATTACCTGCTGTGCCAGTCGATCACCGAGTTGCTGACGGAGCTCTTCCTCTTCCCGCTGTTTGGCGAGCACATTGGTCTCATCATAGCGGTAGGTTTCACTGGCGCTAAGCTCTGTTGAGGCGATCAGCGGCACCCTGTCGGCTGTGAACAGCTCCAGGGACACCGTATGACGCAGAATATACTCGGCCGCGGCGGCCTGTGCGGTAATCGCCGAGGCTCGACGATCCTGCTGATAACTCCGCAGTCGCAGCACGTAGTCAGCTTGTGCACTTTCCGCAAGCTCCACACCGCCCAGGGTTAGCTGATCGCGCACGGACTGGCAGAAACGGCCGGGTAGGGTATCGGGGCAGTCCACCGCCAGCGGTTGCAAGGCGGCCGGCACCGGCGAGGTGCCGCGCAACTGAAAACCACAGCCGGCAAGTACCGTTGCCGCCACTGCCGTCACCAATGACAGCCGAAGCGTGCTCAGCAACGACGGTACCGAAGGCATATCAGTTTGCCACCACGTTAACCAGCTTGCCCGGCACCACAATCACTTTCCGGATGGTCTTGCCTTCGGTGAAGCGCATGACGTTTTCGTTCTCAAGGGCCAATGTTTCCAGATCGTCCTTGCCGATATCAACCGGAACACTCTCTTTGGCGCGCACCTTGCCATTAACCTGAAGCACCACCTCAATTTCGCTGCGCACCATGGCGCTCTGGTCTGCAACCGGCCACGGGGCGTCCACAACGAGTTCGCTGTGGCCCAGCGCATGCCAAAGGCTGTGACAAATATGCGGCACGATCGGCGACAGAACCAATACGGCAACATCCAGCGCTTCCTGGCGAACAGCGCGGGTTTGCGGTTCATCGTCTGCCAGTTTGCTGACTTCGTTGAGCAGTTCCATCACGGCGGCAATGGAGGTGTTGAAAGTCAGGCGTCGGCTGATATCGTCGCTGACTTTGGCAATGGTTTCGTGAGTCTTGCGACGAAGATTTTTCTGCGCGTCGGTCAGACTGTCCACGGTCAATGCAGGGACTCCGCCCGCGGTGGTGTGTTCGCTGACCAGACGCCAGAGCCGTTTCAGGAAGCGGTGAGCGCCTTCCACACCGCTGTCTGACCATTCCAGGGATTGCTCCGGTGGCGCGGCAAACATCATGAACAGGCGAACGGTATCCGCGCCATGCTGGTCAATGATGGACTGTGGATCGATGCCATTGTTCTTGGATTTCGACATTTTGGTGACGCCGCCGATCTCAACCGGCTGGCCATCGGTGTTCAGTACCGCGCGGATAACCTGACCCTTGGCGTCACGTTCAACGGTGACGTCGGCAGGGTTAAACCAGGTCTTGCCGCCGTTGTCTTCATCCCGAAAGTAGGTCTCAGCCAGCACCATGCCCTGACACAACAACCGGTTAAAGGGCTCGGAGCTGTCTACCAGGCCGACATCCCGCAGCAGCTTGTGGAAGAAGCGGGCATACAGCAGATGCAAAATGGCATGTTCGATACCGCCAATGTACTGATCGACCGGCAGCCAGTAGTTGGCCGCCGCCGGGTCCAGCATGCCCTGATCATAGTTGGGGCTGCAGAAACGGGCGTAATACCAGGACGACTCCATGAAGGTGTCGAAGGTATCGGTTTCCAGAGTCGCCGGTTGGCCGTTGTATTCGGTCTTGCACCAGTCTGCGTCTGCTTTGATGGGCGACTGAACGCCGTCCATCTCGACATCCTCTGGCAGGCGCACAGGCAGCTGGTCGTCTGGCACCGGCATTTCGGTGCCGTTCTCGAGAGTCATCATCGGAATCGGCGAGCCCCAGTAGCGCTGACGTGAGACGCCCCAGTCCCGCAGGCGGTAATTGACCGTACGCTTGCCAATGCCACTGGTTTCCAGATGGTTTGCGATTTCTTCAAAGGCTTCTTCGCTGGTCAGGCCGCTGTACTTGCCGGAAGACACCAGAAATCCTTTTTCGGTGAACGCCTTCTCCTGAACGTCAATGTCGCGGCCGTCGTTCGGGGCAATAACCTGTTTGATCGGCAGCTTGTACTTGAGCGCAAATTCGTGATCGCGGTCATCATGGCCAGGCACTGCCATCAGTGCGCCGGTGCCGTAATCCATCAAGACAAAGTTGGCCACCCAGACCGGCACTTCTTCCTGGGTCAGGGGGTTAATGGCCTTGAAGCCGGTATCAATCCCTTTCTTTTCCATGGTGGCCATCTCAGCCTCAGCCACCTTGCTGTTTCGGCACTGCTCGACAAACTCGGCCACATCAAGATGACGCTCAGCGGCCGCTTTGGCCAGCGGGTGCTCGGCCGCCACCGCCATGTAACTGACGCCCATAAGAGTATCTGGACGAGTGGTATACACCGTCATGCCGTCATCGCGACCTTTCAGCGGGAAGGTCAGCTCAGTCCCCACCGACTTGCCGATCCAGTTCCGCTGCATGGTCTTGACCTGTTCAGGCCAGTCTTCCAGCTGCTCCAGATCGTCCAGCAACTGATCAGCGTACTCAGTAATGCGAATAAACCACTGGGGAATCTTCTTGTGCTCAACCAGAGCGCCAGAGCGCCAGCCCCGACCATCAACAACCTGCTCGTTGGCCAGAACGGTCTGATCGACGGGATCCCAGTTAACGGTAGACATTTTCTTGTAGACCAGGCCTTTCTCGTACAGGCGGGCGAAGAACCATTGCTCCCAGCGATAATACTCGGGATCGCAGGTGGCCAGCTCGCGGCCCCAGTCGTACCCGAACCCGAGTTGTTTGAGCTGTTTCTTCATGTAGTCAATATTGGCCCGGGTCCATTTGGCCGGTGCCGACTTGTTGGCTATGGCGGCGTTTTCCGCGGGCAGGCCAAAGGCGTCCCAGCCCATGGGCTGCATCACGTTTTTGCCCTGCATGCGCTGGTAGCGGGAGATCACGTCGCCGATGGTGTAGTTGCGGACGTGGCCCATGTGCAGCTTGCCGCTGGGGTAGGGGAACATGGACAGGCAGTAGTACTTTGGCTTGCTCGGATCTTCCTTGACCTTGAAGGTCTGGTTGGTCTCCCAGAAGTCGCGGGCGGTCTGTTCTACATCACGTGGGTTGTATTGCTCGTCCATTCCAGCCATTACCAAAATTAACCTGTGTCAGAATGATGTTCGAAAGGGGCGGTTATTCTAACGTACCCAAGGCTCAACAGGTAGTCTGCCAAATTCGCATACTTGTGCCAGACTTCTAGTATTGGTGAAGGGTGATGTCCGGTGCGGCTTCCTGAGACACGCCGTGAATACGTCCCTGTAGGCTTGAGCGCAGCATCCCTGCTGCGCACAGTCTCAGGAAGCCGCACCGGACATCCCCCCAAACTCTGGGAGGTGATATCTGGAACCGCGAACACCGCGCGTCTGGGAGGCAGGGTGTGTCAGGCCTTTCCGGGACTGTCTGCAGCAGGGATGCTGCAGTCAAGCTTACAGGGACGTATTCACAGCGTGTCCCGGAAAGGCCTGACACACCCTGACGCTTGCACCCTTTGCAGGCTATACGATTGCTACGTGGAATGCCCAAGGTCCATTTGAAGGAGTATTTATGACAACACCAGAACGCAGTCACCTTTCAGGTAAAGCCCTGGAGGCTTATGACAGAATGCTTGAGCGGGTTCAAACCCGCTTGCATGAATTTCAGGAAACGTCCCTTCAGACCTTGGAAGAGGAAGTGCAGAAGGCCGTTGAGTTTGAGTACGAATTGGAAGAAATGACCCGGGAAGAGGCCGACCTGCTGGGCGCCTACCTGGAGAGGGACCTCGAACACCTGATGCACTTTGTGGACGAAACCGGAGAGGGGCTCAAAGAATGGCTGCAGCTGGACATTTCGCTTCTGGAAAACACGCTGTCTGAGAGGCTGCTGTCTGTGGCCGACCAGACCATGGTCGACACCCTGGAACTCAGACAAAAACTTGAGAACCAGGACGTCAGTCATTACATTTCCGGTGAGGTGGCCACCGTGGGCATGTTCCGATGCCTGAACTGCAGTCACATGCTGTGCCTGACTAAAACCAGCCACCTGCACCCCTGCGAAGCGTGCAGCTCCCATTACTTTGAGCGGGTGACCAGCCGCTGGCCTCGCAAGGACAGCTAAGTCTTCAGTTTTTCGGGATAACCCGTTCCCGCACAAACACCACCAGGATCACGGCCAGGGTGAGTACCGGCCAGGATCCTGCCTGCATGTAGGGGGTGCTGCCGGTGGCGGTATAGACCTCTCCGGTCAGCACTGCCCGCTCAAACTGAGGGATGCGCTCAGTGATCTGGCCCTTCTCGTCAATGATCGCGGTGACGCCGTTGTTGGTGCCCCGAAGCATGTAACGACCGGTTTCCAGTGCTCGCATGCGGGCAATCTGAAGGTGTTGCAGGGGGCCGATGGAGTCGCCAAACCAGCCGTCGTTGCTGATAGTCAGTAGTATGTCTGAGCTGCGGGCGTTAAACGCGACGAAGTCTGGGTAGGCCACTTCGTAGCAGATGTAAGGCATGATGTTAACGCCGTTGGCGTCCAGTGGCGCCTGGTACTTGGGGCCAGGCGAAAAGCTGCTCATGGGCAGATCGAAAAACCCGATCAAACCTCTCAAAATGCCCTGCAACGGCACATACTCGCCGAAAGGCACCAGTTTTTGCTTGTGATAGATCCCTTCACCGCTGCCAATGGCCATAATACTGTTGTGAAAGGTAAAGTCCTCGATGCGATCACTGTAGCCATACCAGGGAATACCGGTGATCAGGGTGCTGTTGTCACCGAGTTGGCTGTTGATGTGGTCAATAATGCTGCCGGCCTGGTCTTGGGGGATCGGGATGGCGGTCTCCGGCCACAAAATCAGATCGCTTTGCCAGTGTTCCTCGGTCATGCCCAGGTACGCGACAATCTGATCTCGCAGGAAGTCGGGGTCCCACTTGATTTGCTGAGGAATGTTGCCCTGCATCGCGGCAAAGCTCAGGGGCTCGTCACTGAGTTGCGTCCAGTCAGCCTGCTTCATGGCCGGGGCCACAAACCAGGGGAGCAGTGTCAGGATTACTGTCGCGGCCGCGGCTTTGCGATGGCCGGTCACAACAAGCCACCAAAGGGCATAGGCAGCGGCGCCGGTAACGGTTATCCAGAAGGTCAGGCCATGAACGCCGGTCAGCGGTGCAAGGCCGGCCAAGGGGCCGTCGGTATGGGCGGTGCCCAGGTACATCCAGGGGAAGCCGGTCAGCAGCCAGCCCCGCAGCCAGTCACCCAGCACCCAGATTGCCGGGAATAGAATGAGTCGTCGAACTCTGCTTTCCTTGGCAAGTTTGCCCCAGAACCAGAACGCAATGCCATGGAACAACGCCAGACCGGCAACGAACAGAATCATCAGGATGATGGCAACCAGCGCCGAGGTGTTGCCGTGTTCGCTGATGCTCACGTAAATCCAGCTGACCCCTGAGGCAAACAGGCCGAGGCCGACCAGCCAGCCTGAACGGAACAGCTTTGGCGAAGCCTGGTTCAGTGTTACCAGCAATATCAGGAATACCGATACCGGCCCCAGCCACCAAAGATAAAATGGCGAAAAGGTCAGCGTTTGCAGGGCCCCGGCGATCAGGAGGATCGCCGGGGCAAGCCAGGAACTGGATAAAAACTTGAGGTTTAGCGGGTGGCGTAGGCTGGATTCATGATTCACTTCGGGTTACCTGCAACAAACGGATGACTCGGTTATCGGCGTTGGCAATAGTAAACTGCAAACCACCGAATTCAACCGTTTCGCCCCGTCTGGGCAGGTGACCGAACTCTTTCAGAACAAGGCCGCCGATGGTATCGAACTCTTCCTCTTCCATGCTTGACTGGAAAAACTCGTTGAAGTCATCAATCGGCGTTACGGCTTTCACGGCATAAGTGCCGTCGCCACGGGCTTTGATGTGGGTTTCTTCATCAAAGTCGTGCTCATCCTCGATCTCGCCCACAATCTGCTCAAGAACGTCTTCAATGGTGATCAGGCCGGCGGTACCGCCGTACTCATCCACCACCATGGCCATGTGGTTGCGATTCTCCTTGAACTCTTTGAGCAGCTGGTTCAACCGCTTGCTCTCGGGAACGAAGGTAGGTGGGCGCAGAATTTCGCGAATGCTGGACCAGTTCAGCTCGTTGTTCAGAGCTAAAGGCAACAGATCCTTGGCCAGCAAAACGCCAATCACGTCATCTTGGCTTTCACCGATAACCGGGAAACGACTGTGAGCAGAAGACATGATTTCTGGCAGGAATTCTTTGGGATCCTGAGAGGCTTTGACCGTGATCATCTGGGAGCGGGGGATCATGATTTCATCAACCCGCATGTCGATCACCTGCATGGCACCTTCAATGATACTCATGGAGTCAGGATCAATGATGCTCTGAGATTCTGCATCACGGAGGATTTCCAGTACGTCCTCGACGGACTCCGGCCCACTGGAAAAGGCCTGTGATATACGCTCCAGCCAGGACTTACCGCCCTGACTGCGACTCGACTGATCGTCGCTCATGAGTCTTGTTCCGTTTCCTCTGCTTCGTAAGGGTTGATAAATCCGAGCTGCGCAAGCAGCCGGATCTCGAGGGCTTCCATAACCTCGGCATCATCGTCTTCAATATGATCGTAGCCTTGGAGATGCAACATACCGTGCACCACCATGTGAGCCCAGTGGGCTACAGGGGCCTTCTGCTGTTCCTGCGCTTCACGTTCAACAACCGGAGCGCAAATCACGAGATCTCCGGCTAATGGCATCGTTATACCCGGTGGTGCTTCAAATGGAAAGGACAAAACATTGGTGGCTTTGTCTTTTCCACGGTATTGATGGTTCAACGCCTGACTCTCTTCAGCACCAACAATACGAATCGTAACCTCAGACGGATCCTCGCCCTGCCACGCCAACTCAGCCCAGGCCTGAAGTTGCGCTTCGTCCGGAACGCCGGAGCCTCCAAAGGCATTCTGAAAATCAACGGTCAGCTTGCTCATTGGTTTTTGTTGCTCACGTCGTCCAGGGAGTCGTAGGCTTCGACGATGCGCTGAACCAGCGGGTGACGCACCACGTCTTTCGATTCAAACCGGGTAAAGCCAATGCCGCGCACCTTGCTCAGCACGCCCGCCGCATGAATCAGGCCCGAGTTCTGGCCCCGTGGCAGATCGACCTGGGTGGTGTCGCCGGTGATCACGGCGGTGGAACCAAAGCCAATCCGGGTCAGGAACATCTTCATCTGTTCCCGGGTGGTGTTCTGGCTTTCGTCCAGGATGATAAACGAGTTATTGAGGGTGCGGCCACGCATAAAGGCCAGCGGTGCAATCTCGATCACGCTTTTCTCGATCAGTCGGGTAACCTGCTCAAAGCCGAGCATTTCATAGAGCGCGTCGTACAACGGCCGCAGGTAAGGGTCCACCTTCTGAGCCAGATCGCCAGGCAGAAAGCCCAGCTTTTCCCCAGCCTCGACCGCCGGGCGCACCAGCAGAATGCGTTTGACCTGCTCGTCTTTCAGCGCTTCGACGGCACAGGCTACCGCCAGCCAGGTCTTACCTGTACCCGCAGGCCCAATGCCGAAATTGATGTCGTGTGTGCGGATACTGTGCACATACTTTTGCTGGTTCTTGCCACGGGGCTTGGCGGTCAGTTTGGGGGTTTTGATGATGGTAACCTGCCCGTCGTCGTAGGGCACATCATCAGGCAGCCTTTCCAGCCCGGTTTCACGAATATACAAATGCACGGTGTCTGGCTGTATGTCGCTGGAGGCCTCGGTTTCCCGATACATATGGCGGATAACTTCAGTGGCAGCGGCGACGTTTTCGGTGTGCCCCTCAACCCGGAAGTGGTGGCCACGGCGGCCCACTTTTACCTGCAGACGTTTTTCAATCATCTTCAGGTGTTCATCAAACTGACCGCACAGGGTGGTCAGCCTTCTTTGGTCTACCGGGTGCAGGTCAAATTGTCTGCTGTCTTGAGTGTTCAATCTTGCTCCGTCTGGTTTGCTCTCCCCTTGGCGTTTGGTTTCGGGGAGTTTGCATTTTTGTGTTTGGTGCCTGGGTTGAGGGCTGGCGGGGCTTTCCAAAAAACGCCCGCAAGTACATCTTAGTAGGGCTTCGTCGCGCCATCCCTGGCGCTCCAGATTTTTGGAAAGCCCCGCCAGCCCTCTCCTTATCTAACTAATGTGCAGGCCCGCAGGGTTAAAAACAAGTAGGCGCTGGCGCTTAAGTTAAAGAGATATTCTGTTCACCTTAAGGAGTGCATTTTTGTAGGCATGCCATTCCATTGTCGGACGGAGGTAGGTTGGAGGGGCCTCCCAAAAATGTGCGGAGCCATGGATGGCGGAGCCCAAGCGTCACATGGACGTGCCGAAGGAGCGTTTTTTGGGAGGCCCCTCCAACCTGCCTCCACACGCCAAGCCCAGAGCAAATGGAGCAGGCTATAGGCCAAACTGCAAAATCAGAACAGCTCAGAGTTAACCGGAACTCCGCGCAAGGAATTGGCGTAGGCCTGAACAATTTCGACATCGACAAAATGGCCAACCACCGCAGGGTTGTCGTGGCGGAAATTGACGATCCGGTTGTTCTCGGTGCGGCCAGAGTATTCGCCCGGATCTTTCTTGGACAAGCCCGTGACCAGAATCCGCTGGGTGCTGCCGACCATCTTGCGGCTGATATCCATCACATGCTGGTTGATCCGGTTCTGCAGAATCGACAATCGCTGCTTCTTGACCTCCATCGGCGTGTCATCCGGCAAATCCGCGGCCGGTGTGCCCGGACGAGCGCTGTAGACAAAACTGAAGGACATATCGAAGCCGATGTCGTTGATCAGTTTCATGGTGTCTTCGAAGTCTTTATCGGATTCGCCCGGGAAACCGATGATAAAGTCCGAGGAAAAGCTGATATCTGGCCGGATCTTGCGCAAACGGCGCAGTTTGGATTTGTACTCCAGCGCGGTATGACCGCGCTTCATCGCCGCCAGAATGCGATCAGAGCCGCTCTGCACTGGCAGGTGCAGGTGACTGACCAGTTCCGGAACCCGCTCGTAGATCTCGATCAGCGAATCGCTGAATTCCACAGGGTGAGAGGTGGTGTAGCGGATGCGGTCGATGCCGTCGATGGACGCAATCAGTTCGATCAGTTCTGCCATATCCATCACGTCGCCATCGTGGGTATCGCCACGGTAGGCGTTGACGTTCTGGCCCAGCAGGTTCACTTCACGCACACCCTGGCTGGCCAGGTGGGCAACTTCGGCGATCACGTCGTCGACCGGGCGGCTGACTTCTTCGCCGCGGGTGTAGGGCACCACGCAGAAGGTGCAGTATTTGCTGCAGCCTTCCATGATCGAGACAAACGCGGACGGACCGTCGGCGCCGGGGTCGGGCAGGTTGTCGAATTTTTCGATCTCGGGAAAGCTGACGTCGACCACGCCCACGCCGTTACCTTTGGTGCGTATTTCGGTGATCATGTCGGGCAGGCGGTGCAGGGTTTGCGGGCCGAACACCATGTCGACAAACGGGGCCCGGTCGATGATGGCCTGGCCTTCCTGGCTGGCGACGCAGCCGCCCACTCCGATAATCAGGTCGGGCTTTTTGCTTTTGAGCTTTTTCCAACGGCCGAGCTGGTGGAACACTTTGTCCTGGGCTTTTTCGCGGATGGAGCAGGTGTTCAGCAGCAGGATGTCGGCGTCTTCCGGCGAGTCGGTCATTTCCACGGTTTCGCCGGTTTTGAGCAGGTCTGCCATGCGGGCAGAGTCATACTCGTTCATTTGGCAGCCGTGGGTTTTGATGTACAGCTTTTTGGCCATGGGTCTCACGTTGTCGGTTGTGTGTTGCGCCGGGAGTGGTAAATTTGGCGCTGGCAAAAATTGGACTGCACATTATAGCGGGGTGCTTAAACTTCAACCACCGTTGTCTCGGGTTTTGCTGTGGTATCATTCGCAGCAACTCCAGTTTGGTGCATGAAGGCTTTTGGGGTGAGCTTTCCAAAACACGCTCCTCCGGCACGTCCGTGTGACGCTTGGGCTCCGCCATCCCTGGCTCCGCACAGTTTTGGAAAGCTCACCCCAAAACCCTTCCCATACACTTCTGCTGGATTCTACAAGCTCGACGATCGGTTTGTGGAAGCCGAAAAATTAAAGCTAACCAATACACTTATGACCCCCGAACGCCTCGCCCGAATCAAACAAATCCTGAACACCCGCCAACCCGACCTGCGGGTGTTGACGGATCAGGTGCACAAGCCCAGAAACTTGTCTGCCATTATCCGTTCCTGCGATGCCTTCGGCCTGGCGCACATGCATGTGGTGTGGCCCAAGGAGGGTTTTCGGGCATTTCGGAAGACCGCCGGGGGCAGCTTTCGTTGGGTGACGACCCATACTCATCCCACTATGGACAATGCCGTTACCGAGCTCAAAGCGCAGGGCCACAAGATCTATGCTGCGCAGCTGTCCGAGCGGGCGGTGGATTTTCGTGAGGTGGATTACACGGTGCCGTGCACGATCATTATGGGCAATGAGGTGGACGGGGTGAATCCGGTCACCGCCGAGCAGGCAGATGAGCATGTTGTGATTCCGATGATGGGTATGGTGGAGTCGCTGAATGTGTCCTCTGCCTGCTCCATCATCCTGTCGGAGGCCCAGCGGCAGCGGAAGCTGGCGGGGATGTTTGATCAGCGACGGATGCCGGATGAGGAATACAATCGCTTGTTGTTCTGCTGGAGCCAACCCACGGTGAAGCGGTATTGCGATGATCGGAATTTGCCGTATCCGCCGATCGACCACGACACTGGTGAGTTGATCGACGGGGTAGGGTGGATGCAGGACGTCAGAAAACTGAGGGCCAATCGCCCCAGGTGGGACGATCAACCGGAAAACATGGAATCAAACTAGTCCTCGCGAGCTTCCAGGAACCGCTGCAGCTGCTCCCGCAAGGCCTTGGGCAGGCGGGTGATGGTCAGGGCGTCTTTGTCGCGGTCGTAGTAGACCGCCTGGTTGACCAGGTCCGATGAGAACGACACGCTCATGCCGCCGCCGGAGCCGGCAATGCGGACGAGCTTTTTGACCTTGCGGTGGTCCGGGTGCAGTACGCCGGTTTCGGGCATTTCAGCGTTCTGGTTGGCGAATTCCTTGAAGCGCTCGGGCTGGCCTTCGTCCAGGTAGCTCGACAGGGCCTCAATGGCCACCGGCTCGCCCAGGGCGTGCTGGTCTTTGCAGAACTCATAGGCTTTGGTGCGCACTTCCCCGGCTTTTTCCGGTTCGCTGGATTTGGCGAAGGCTTCGACCGCGTCCAGAAAGGTCATGGTTTCTTTTTCCACGTCCACGCTGTTGGTGAATGCGCACAGACGAATGAACAGATCGCCGGGATCGCCGGTGCCGCGGGCGTGGATGAGGGTCATGTAGTTGTCACTGGCGTTGTCGTTGCGCCAGTCGTCCAGTTCGATTCTGACGGCCAGGTTGAGGCGTGACAGGCTCAGCACATCGGTGGCGTCGAGCTTCTGGCTGCCGTCGAAGCGCATGGCGCCGTCGGTTTCGAGGATATAGAGGTATACCACTTCGGCGTCGGCCAGGGCGTCATGGACAATGACCAGGTGGCCGTCGAATTCCTCCTGGCTGCCGTTGAGCAGTTCCTGCCACTGGCCGAACAGGCGATCGGTCATGGCGGCGAAGGTTTGTTTGTCTTCGAGGTAATCTTTTAGCCAGGCGCTGAAAGGGCACTCGCCGACGTCATCGGAGAAGCGGCCGTATTTCTTGCCGGGTTTGCTGTTGAACAGGCGCTTCATCTGTTTGTGCAGGGCTTCGTAGTCGCCACCGGGCTCCTGCTGAGCCTCACCGGCAACAAGGCGGGCAGGCTGGCCCGGCTGGTACTGGCTGGCGAAGGCGGTGCGCAGGTGTTTGATGGCCATTATGTTCAGCTCCTGTGGTTAATCTTGATGGCGGGGGATTGTGCCATGGTCTGGCTTTTTGGTCATTGCCTGCCTTCGATGTGGGGACAGATTACGGATCGCGGGAGGGGCTGCGGGAATGGTCGATGTTTGAACAGAGGGAAGGCAGAGCATCCCCCTACCCGGCAGCCTGCCAGGGTAGGGGGATATTCGCGTTAAACTCGCTGGCTGCGAGCCAATTCCTGAAGAAGCCCGGAAACCACGGCCGGAATCTCTGCTTCGGTCTCAGCTGAAACGCTGGCATTAGCGATGTCAGAGCCAAGATTCACAGTCACAGCGACCAGGCCGTGGGCGGTCAGCAGCTGCGCCACGCGGCGGCGTTCGTCGGCGTCGCCGGTGTTTTCTTCAGACACCACCACCGCCGTCTTGCCCTGGTCAAACAGCGCACGCTCCACGGCCAGGGCCAGTTGCGGGGCCTGTTTGCCATTGCAGGCGATGATGACCGGTTTCTGGGCCAATCGACGTTCGCGTTCTTCCGGGGTAACCGGATCCAGCGACTCCAGGCCATCGGCCAAACCGGCGATCATGCCCGCGCCGACCGTGACGTTGGTCAGGCGGTCGATGATAATGAAGCTGCCGGTGGCGTGGTTACGCTGATAGGCATCGAACGCAATGGGCTGGTTCAGAGTCAGCTCGCACAGGCCGATCTCGTTGAGCTGTAGCTGGCTCGGGTTCGGGTTCTGCTCCAGGGTGTTCACGTCGGTCTGATGATGAATCTTCTTCACCGTGCCGGAGGTAAACGTGGGCCCCAGTTTGATGTCATAGAGACGACCGGTTTCCAGTGGGGCGTCGATCATCCACACCAGGTTGGCGTTGAAGCGGTTGTGAACCTCTGGCTCATCTTCCGCTTTCACCAGCATATCGCCACGGCTGATGTCGATTTCGTCTTCCAGGGTCAGGGTGACGGCCTGGTCGATGTAGGCCTCCTCAAGGTTGCCGTCAAAGGTGACGATCTCCTTGACCTTACTGGTGCGCCTTGAGGGCAGGGCCATTACGGTTTCACCCGGGCGGATCACGCCAGAGGCAACGGTGCCGCAGAAGCCTCGGAAATTAAGGTTGGGTCGGGTAACGTACTGTACCGGAAAGCGGAAATGCTCCAGATTCTTGTCTCGGGATACTTCCACCGTTTCCAGGATTTCCATTAACGGCTGGCCGGTAAACCAGGGCGTGTTCTCGCTTTTATTGACAACGTTATCGCCGTCCAGGGCCGAGATTGGCACGAAGCGGATATCGTTCAGGCCAAGGCGGGCAGCAAAGGCCTGATACTCGTCGCGGATTTCATTGAAGCGCTGTTCGCTGAAATCGACCAGGTCCATCTTGTTCACGGCTACTACAATGTGGCGAATGCCCAGCAGCGAGGCGATAAACGAATGCCGGCGGGTCTGAGTCATCACGCCGTGGCGGGCGTCGATCATCAGGATGGCAAGTTGCGCGGTGGAGGCGCCGGTGGCCATGTTGCGGGTGTACTGCTCGTGGCCCGGGGTGTCGGCAATAATGAACTTGCGCTTGTCGGTGCTGAAATAGCGGTAGGCGACATCAATAGTGATGCCCTGTTCCCGCTCGGCCTGCAGACCATCTACCAGCAGTGCCAGATCCAGCTTTTCGCCGGTGGTGCCCATCTTGGCGCTATCTGTTTTCAGGCTGGCCATGTGATCTTCATAGATCATCTTGGTGTCGTGCAGCAGGCGGCCGATCAACGTGCTTTTGCCATCGTCCACGCTGCCGCAGGTCAGCAGGCGCAGCAGCTCTTTGTTCTCGTGTTGTTTCAGGTACGCCAGAATATCGTCGGCGATCAATTCAGACTGGTGTGACATCTCAGAAATACCCTTCGCGCTTTTTCTGTTCCATGGAGCCGGCAGAGTCGTGGTCAATCACGCGGCCCTGTCGTTCGGAGCTGGTAGCCAGCAGCATTTCCTGAATGATATCCGGCAACGTGTTGGCCTCGGATTCGATGGCGCCGGTCAGTGGGTAGCAGCCCAGAGTTCGGAAGCGTACCGATTTCATCATCGGTTTCTCGCCTTCCTTCAGGGGCATGCGGTCGTCGTCTACCATGATCAGGGTGCCATCGCGATCGACGACAGGGCGCACGGCCGAGAAGTACAAGGGCACGATGTCGATGTTTTCCAGATAGATGTATTGCCAGATATCCAGCTCGGTCCAGTTCGAGAGCGGGAACACGCGGATGCTCTCACCTTTGTCGACCTTGCCGTTGTAGATATTCCAAAGCTCGGGACGCTGGTTTTTCGGGTCCCAGCGATGGTGCTCATCGCGGAACGAATACACCCGCTCTTTGGCTCGGGATTTTTCTTCATCCCGGCGGGCACCGCCGAAGGCCGCATCGAACTTGTACTTGTCCAGCGCCTGTTTGAGGGCTTGGGTTTTCATTATGTCGGTGTGCTTGGCGCTGCCATGGGTAAACGGTCCGATGCCTTGCTTTACACCGTCTTCATTGGTGTGGACGATCAGGTCCAGGCCGTAACGGCTCACCTGCTTGTCACGGAATTCAATCATCTCCCGGAACTTCCAGGTGGTGTCAACGTGCATCAGCGGGAAGGGAGGCTTGCCCGGATAAAAGGCTTTCAGGGCCAGGTGCAGCATCACGGCGGAATCTTTGCCGACGGAGTAGAGCATCACCGGGTTATCAAACTCGGCCGCTACTTCCCTGATAATGTGGATGCTTTCGGCTTCCAGTTGTTTGAGATGCGTGAGGTTGTATGTCGTCATGATCATCCGTTGCCGCAGGGGCGTTGTGATGGCTGTGAATCGGATGAAACACTATATCAGAGCACTATAGGGTATAAGAAGGTGTCTGCTAAGAATTTGGGATTCTAATAATATAGCGTTGGCGGGTGTCGGACATTAGCCTGATGAAGGATTTTGATCGAGAATCGAAAGGCAAAAACTCGCGAATTATCAGTGCGCTTCGCGAGCTTCGTTCAGTGCGTCGGCGAGAAGTTTTGCTACGTAGCGGTCGATGTAATCAAAGCCGTTGCCTTCGAATTCACTGAACTGGATACCAACCTGAAACTCATCTTTGGCAATGCGGCGCAAATGGACGATGTTTCCGTCGGCCAGTATGGTGACAGGCTGAGTTGGCAGCACCGGCACGGTAAAGCGGGTTTTGACTTCAATCCAGTGGCCCGGGGAGGGTGCGCGCATGCCTGGCACCAATTGCTCAACCGTTTCCTGATTGCAGGAAAGCATCACACCAGTGCGGGACAGGTTAGACGCGTGGCAAGTCAGGCAGCAGCCATCGTGTTTCTCGATCGTAATGTCTGTTTCGACATCAACTCGCTGCTGATTGCGCAGGTTAGCTTTTATAGCGATGGGCTTCATGTTTACTCTTCTGGCATGTGTGGTTTGAAAAGAAGTTGCCTTTCCCATAAACGCCTTCCAGAAAAACGTATAGCCGGTTGAAGGTTTAGCTGTTTAAAAAGTGAACAGCAATAAATCTGCCCAGCATTGTGTCAGTTTTATTAAAAAAATCTGAACACGACGTCACAATTTGGCGTCATCATTTACCTGAAATCCATATTATCCACTCAAATCCGTATGCAGCAAGGAGCTGCAGTCAGCGCGTGGCTGAGGTAAAATCGCGTCCCTACATTCATCAGGGGCGTCGCCCCGGGATTCCTGCAGAAATTTATGACCGAGAAAACACAAGATGCTGCCCTGGGCGGCAAAGTGGGCTTCATCAGCCTGGGCTGTCCGAAGGCACTGGTAGACTCTGAACGTATCCTGACCCAGTTGCGTTTGGACGGTTACGAGGTCGTGCCAAGTTACAATGACGCAGACATCGTAGTGGTGAACACCTGTGGCTTCATCGATGCTGCCAAGCAGGAATCCCTGGACGTAATCGGCGAGGCCATCAGCGAAAACGGCAAGGTGATCGTTACCGGCTGCATGGGCGCTGAAGCCGACAAAATTCGGGAGACCCACCCGGGCGTACTGGCCGTATCTGGCCCTCATGCCTATGAAGAGGTGGTTGGCTCGGTTCACCAGTATCTGCCGCCGAAAAAAGATCATGATCCCTTTGTCGATCTGGTTCCACCCCAAGGTATTAAACTGACACCGCGGCATTACGCTTACCTGAAGATCTCCGAAGGCTGCAATCATCGCTGCACCTTTTGCATCATACCTTCCATGCGCGGCGATCTGGTCAGCCGGCCGATCGGGGATGTGATGGACGAGGCCAAGCGGCTGGTGGATGCCGGGGTAAAAGAGCTGCTGGTGATCTCTCAGGATACCTCTGCGTACGGTGTCGACATAAAATACCGCACCGGGTTTTGGCAGGGCCGTCCGGTCAAAACCAAAATGCAGTCTCTGTGCGAAGCTCTTGGCGAGATGGGTGTTTGGGTTCGTCTGCACTATGTGTATCCGTACCCCCATGTGGACGGCATCATTCCGCTGATGGCAGAGGGCAGGATCCTGCCTTACCTGGATATCCCGTTCCAGCACGCCAGCCCGAAAGTGCTTAAGGCCATGAAGCGCCCGGCCCATGACAGCAAAACCCTGGACCGCATTCGCAAGTGGCGGGAAATCTGCCCAGAGCTGACTATCCGGTCTACGTTTATCGTTGGCTTCCCCGGTGAAACCGAGGAAGATTTCCAGTACCTGCTGGACTGGCTGGACGAGGCGCAACTGGATCGCGTCGGCGCGTTCACCTACAGCGCAGTAGAGGGTGCCAAGGCCAATGAGCTGGAGGGTGCCGTGCCGGAAGATGTGAAAGAGGAGCGACTGGCCCGGTTCATGACCAAGCAGGCTGAAATCTCTGCCGCCCGTTTACAGGCCAAGATCGGCAAGACGATCGATGTGCTCATCGACGAAGTCGACGAAGAAGGTGCTATTGGTCGCTCGAAAGCCGATGCCCCTGAGATCGACGGCATGGTCTACCTGAACGAAGAAACCGACTTGGTTCCTGGCCAAATCGTCCAGGCCGTCGTCGAGCATGCCGATGAGCATGACCTTTGGGCTCGTTTGGTCTGACCTTGGTCGTGTTCTTTGAGGGGCGGCCCTAGCCTTCTTGATTGGGAGTGACTGCCTTGGCGGGCAGGGCCTCCCAAAAAACGCCCGTGAATACGTCCCTGTAGGGCTTCGTC